>Ga0190273_10000066_pt1 | contig 58793 bp, 53 predicted proteins | sample Popmic504IS_FD_134513 | JGI IMG/M metagenome (GOLD analysis project Ga0190273, IMG submission 134513) | Populus adjacent soil microbial communities from riparian zone of Shoshone River, Wyoming, USA - 504 IS | ecosystem: Environmental > Terrestrial > Soil > Riparian zone > Trees stand | place...
GGATATAAAGTTGTCATTATCAGCTTTATCCAGAACTTTATAAGACCTAGTCAAGCAAGTTAATAATTGTTTTTATATTAACTCTCATTCCTGCAAGTTGCTGGTTCAGCCGTTAGGCCATTGACCAAAATTCCTCACTGCTGTACTATACGCACTGGGGTTTTTTCAGACCCAGTGTGATCAATCGACCTCTCAGTCTTGACTACGAACTTAAGCTAAGCATGACATTACCACACTTAATACTTATCCGATGGTTATTTATAATCAACTAAGAGCGAAATGTTTTTTCTTTTGTAAACATACTTTATTATTATACTCCCTATATCAAAAAAAAACTAGCAAGTATTTAAAGTGATATATTATGGGGGGTAACAACAATAAACATTGTTATTATAAGGGATTTATTTTGCCTTACTCTTAGGTAGCTAAAACACCTAATACTCACCTGTACACCACTTCAATATATATAATTTTTAACAAATTAAATATTGACGTACGATTAGCATGTGTCAAGCATTTACATAGCGTTCAATCAGAGCCATCATCAAACTCAAGTAAAAAAAATAACTATATATTAATAATAACGTATTATAATTAAAAATAATCCTAATAGGGTATTATAATTAAAAATATTAATAATAAGGTATTATAATTAAAAATAATCATTATAGGGTATTATAATTAAAAATATTAATAATAAGGTATTATAATTAAAAGTAATCATTATAGGGTATTATTAATACAAATATGGCTAGGGGTATTATTAATACAAATATGTATAATAGGGTATTATTAATACAAATATGTATAATAGGGTATTATTGTTATTACAAATACATAGAATAGCGTATTATTGTTGCAAATATGTATAATAGGGTATTACCAAATGGCCATATGTGTTGGTATAACTATTCATTATAGAGGGGGGGGGGGATATAATATATATAAATACCTAACATAAATCTTAAATGTTAATACTTATAGTGTCCTTTATATAATATTAGCATTCTTTAATAATTTACTGAATATTATTATTGTATACTTATAAGAAGATTTAAATTAGTTATAATAAGCATATCTAAAATTTTTTATACTAATATTTAATATATAAATAAGTGCTCTAGTGGTTTAAAAGTTATACTAAAAATTTATTCTTATCTAAGATTCGAACTTAGATTCAGATATTAGAAGTATCTTGTTCTACCATTGAACTAATAAGAATTATTAAACATATTTTATTACATTCCTATTATATTATATATTTAACAGTTCATTATATTACTAGCTTGTTATATTTAATAGTATAAACCTGTCTAACTAGACTACATTGCTAAATAAGTATATAACTATTACATATATGTAATAGTTATCTTTTACATGAACATATAGTAATCAAACTTAAGATATTTCTCCCTATACTTTTTACTATAAATCACAAATATAAGACATAATCTTATCATAATACAACCCACAAAAATATGACATATTATAACTAAACTACATACCTTATATATTATGAGTAAAATACATACAATATTTTATAACAAGATTCCATATCACATATCTTATATATAACTAAATACATATCCTAAACACATGTATATTATTATATATTACTATATAATTACATATGAGATAAATACATATGAGATAAATACATATTCTAAATATGTGTATATACATTACTATATAATTACATACGAGATAAATATACTACTATATAATTACATATTGCAATAAATTTTATATAATAACTATACTATATAAATTGCTATTTGATTACATACCACAAGAAAATTTTATATAATAACTACATATATTAATATACAATTACATATCACAATAAATTTTATATAATAACTATATATATTTATAATAACTATATATATTTATATAATTACATTATTTGTCATATATATTTATTTGTCATATATATTTATTTTTCTTATTAAAAATAACTTGAATATATACAATACTACTATCAACTAATTGATATAATTAAAATGCTTATTTCAATCCTGGGTTGATTGTATCAAATACCATATCCAAACTATTTAAATTATTACACTTAAAACTAAACTTATTTCCAAACATAAAATAACTAACTGTTATATATTATTTTAACATAAGCTGTGTATACACAACCTATAGATAATTTGGAAGTTGTTTTCTTGGGAATATACTTAATATTTATATTACCATAACATTTATATCATAATAGCATTTATACCACGATAACATATATATCACAATAGTATTTATACCACAATAGTATTTAAACTGCAATAGTATTTATACCACAATAGTATTTATACCGCAATAGTATTTATACCACTATAGCATTTATACCACAATAGCATTTATACCACCATACCTAAACTGAATATGTATAGGTTTATTTTTCTTGTTTAATACATACTTGTCTGGTATTCTATCTAAAAATATTTTATCTATATTCTCATAAGTTAAAGTTAAATAGTTTATATAACAATTTAATTTTATTGTTAGAGTAAATTTTATACATTTATCCCGGTTTGGATACGGTCTAGATGAAAAAGTGGTTAAGGAATAAATATTTTTTTTAGATCCTAAATAAAAAACGTCTTTTACCTATACTATGCATAGTAATAGTTAAATAATATTTACCGTTATAAATTACTACTTTTTAAACAAAGTATTTATTCCCCCCCCCTCAAACTTTATAGCTCTAGGTACAGTTGTAGGCCATCTAGTTGAAGAAATAGTTAAGCAAATGATTGTTCTTTTATGAGCCTCTGACATAATCAAACAGGTCGAGTTTCACTTACACAGTGTGAAGACTCTTATTTCTTATAATATATTCAAAGGCGTTTCATCCTTATACCTGTTTACGCATGACTAAGTGATATTTAATTGCCTTACTTGCACTGACCTTTAAATTTTCTTTTTAGGTTAATAGTAAAATATACCTGTGTACATTTATAATATTCCTCTTTACTATATATTAACATACATCCTTACTATATATTAATATACATTACATCATTACATATTAATATAGTTCTCCTTAACTTCCTTAAAAGAACCTTAACTTCCTTAAAAGAACCTTAACTTCCTTAAAAGAACCTTAACTTCCCTTAATATAATATACCACCCCGCAGAATGTCCGGTTGGCCCCCAAAGGAATAAATTACGATCGTACTTGCTAGATCTAATTTATGACTCTAAGTCAGAGGGCATTCTGCAAAATCTTTATAAATCATCCGTCATATTTCAATACTCAGTAACTAAGGGCTATTTATTTCCAAAAATCCTTTTTTGAGTATGATTTTCTACTATGTATTTCTATAGTATTTCTGAATCACCAAACCATTCTTCAGTTTTTTCCGCTTCTAGTGTTATACCTCTTTCTAACACGATATTCATATCCCTTCTGCTTCCTTTCCTGACCCTTAATCTTCCTTTCCTGACCCTCAATCTTCTCACCCTGCTGATATAGCATCTCCCTGAGTTTTTCGATCACCTTTTCCTGACTCTTCAGCTTCTCATCCTGTTTCTTGGCCCTATCTATAAACCCCTTGAACCCATTTTCCAGCTGACCTATACGAAACCGCAATAAATTGTCCTCGTTGAAGACCACTTCTGTTGTGTTTGGTAGACCATTTGAGGTAGAGTAGTTGTAGGGTAGACCATGAGGGGTAAGTCCATAATATATTCCAGGTTGAGATAGAATTTGTCTGTTGTCCATGTGCTGAAGAATTTCAGGAGGATATTTGCAATCCATCTCCTCCTGAGCTGAATGAGGTGTCCTTTCAAAAGGTGAAAAGGTAGGATAGGAACCGTCCGGGTAGTAATGGTCTTGTTCATTTGAAGGAGGGGGGGGGGGTTGGAGTACAATCATAGGGAGTGTTTGGAGTAGGCATGATTGTGATAGGAGTAGACATGATTTGAGTAGGCTTGGCTGGATAGACTTGAAGTCTGAAAGAGGAAAGCTGGTAAGCTGAATAATGGTGTATTGAATTGTTGGGTGTGTCTGTATACTAGAGAATATAAAAGCCGAAAGAAGGACCGATATTTATACTTACATACCCTCTTGCTCAGCCTTTTCATGTGTAACCTCGGCATTTTTTTTTGCCAAGATTAGGTTACATACTGATGTAACAGCCAAGAACCTAATCAGGAAGGTCACAATCTTGCCAAGCCTCTTCAATATATTGATCGCCGATCCTTATGACTCAGAGATAAGAGTTGACCAATAAAATCTCTTTGTCTTATCTTTGCCAAGAAAATTAGGCCTCCTCAATATATTGATCGCCGATCCTAATGAGTCATAGATAAGAATTGACCAATAGACTCTCTCCGTCTTATCATTGCCGATAAAGCCAAGCCTTTTCAATATATTGATTGCTGATCCCTATGAGTCATAGATAAGAGTTAGCGAATAAGAGGAGAAAGAGTTATCTTTCTCTCTTTTACATGCCGTTCTAGACTTTATGGATCGTCGATGAAAATGAGTCATAAATAAATCCCACCAATCAGCTTTTTTCCCGTTATCAATGCCAAGAAAATTCAATAAATATTTTGCCCATAATAGTAGCAGCCTAGCCTTGCCAATATTTCTGCCTGCTTGGCAAAGCAATATTTCGCTGTTGCCTGCTGGACTGTAAAAATATAAATACCCCTTCTTTCCTCTGTTTAATCTTCATCCCAACTTCAGTCACCACTCTACCAAGCTATCAAATCAATATATCATACTATCCTCCTTCATCCTTTTATCAGCCACTGTTATACCATACGCCTTTTAAACACCAGCCTTTCTACCATACCATAATGGCTTTTCAAGGAAACACTAACATCGATTTGATGTTCGAACGACTGAGCCCTAGAGAGCGCGGGTCTTATTTCCGTCGAGGTGGCTGGTCTTTATCTGATATTCCCCCCCACATTCTACCTGCGCTTTTCGAACATACCGTTACACCTCAACATCTTAGCGAAAACGCCGCCTCACTAGGTTTAGCTTTGAGAAGACTCAATAATCCACCCTGGGAAATTAATCTGGAATGTTATGTTTCATCTTGGGCGACTACAGCTTTTCATCAGATCTATTCTGATCTAAGCTGGGTGATTACACCGGAAAGTCGGGATTCCCTGAGTAGAAAGATACCAGATCTAGTTATTGAAAAAGTGATACAAGGCCGAAATAATCGAGAAACCTACCTCAAGCTCCATCTGGTTTGTGAATATAAAAAAAAAGGAGGCGCATCATTGTTGGATGCAATGGGACAATTGTCAGCAAGTGTGACAGAGACTCTGTCGGAATACTTCTACGAATCTTCCGAAGCTGGTTTCAAAGTATACGCATATGTGCAAAGAGGCATACATGCTGCTATCTTCGAATACCACTCCAACGCCTCTGATCTGTCTGAAGAGGAAGTTCCGAATGTGGAGGGTTTTGTTCCTCTAACCCTCCCTTACTACCTCAAAAGTAGATACAATCACAGAACTGTTTATCCCGCACCTTATCGACCACCAGAGGGGCTATTGCTCTTATCAGACACGGTCGGCCCCGGCTTTAATCCAGACTCTGGAGATCACTCACTAGTAAGAAGAGCGGGTGTTCAATTTGAGGAACCCTGTGTTTTCGACATTACAGTTCGTAGTCATCGCCGCCATTTACTTCAACTAATGGCATGGTCAAAAGAACATTACCCTAGGCCAAGTATTCATCCTGATGATGAAGAATAATAATGAGATTTTTAGGGTGCTGATGATAAAGGTTGTTATGATTAATAACGGTTTCTTGTGGTTAATCTTTGTCCTTAAGTGTTTTAAGGTGTTATGGTTTATTAGGGGGAAGTTCTCAGTATGGCTGTCGAATTCTAGTGTTCAATATGCTCAGTATTTTATATTAACCAAGAATGGAATTTCACTTTATTGTCTTTGAGTCCTAGCGTATCCTCGCTTTTTTCTTTTTTTGTAGTATGTAATATAATTATCTTATGTAATTTATTTCCAGTAGCAATATCTAATTAGTTGATATATGTAATTATATAGTAAAGAATAATCCTAGTTAAATTTTATTGTGGTGTGGAATAAATCAGTAATGTAGACCTATACTACATTTAGAGCTTATATATATTTTAGAGGTTAGTGTAGTATACAAAATATATTTAACATCTTTTTTCATAGTATATATGATAGATATTGTTACAATATGTGGGAGTACAAAAATTTAATAACCATAATACATATTAGTGCACTAAGTATATAACTTATAGTATGGTATATGATAAGTAATCAACAAGTAACTTGTTAAGTAATAAAGAAGTAATCTATTAAGTAATGAATAAGTAATATATTAAGTAATAAACAAGTAACCTATTAAGTAATAAACAAGTAATCTATTAAGTAATAAACAAGTAACCTATTAAGTAATAAAAAAGTAACATATTAAGTTCAAACTTATATAACCTATTAAGTTCAAACTTAGATAACCTATTGAGGTTGAACTTATAGAACCTCAGATGTTATATGCTAAGATTTATTTTAATAATTTAAGTAGAGAACTAATTATTATCCCTCCCCTTTAAAATTTTCCTAGATAAAGGGTTAAAACAAATGGATAAGTAGTGCTTACCCCCCCCCCCTAAAAATAACAACTTAATAATAATTAATATGTTAAAAAAATTTTTTTGCAATTGATAGTTGGCATCTATATAAACCAGTAATTAGTTAATATATTTCATGTTAAATATATTAAAAAAAAAAAAAAAAAATTTTGAAAAAATAAAATTAAAAAAAAATAAAAAAAAAAAAAATAAATATATTTAAAGTTAAAAATATTAAAAAAAAAAAAAAATATTTTTGGATATCTAGAGTTAGATACAGATCTAAAAAAAATAAAAAATGAAATCAAATTTAAAGAAAAAGATCATATACAAGATAAATTAGATATAAAAGAGTACAAAAACACTATTTTTTACCCTTCAAATAAAGAATGGTTTAGTATTATATATACTTATAACAAATCATACATTAAACCTTTAATTATACTAGATAAAATAGTAAATTATTTATTTACAACTTATTTTAATATGTCAGAAGATGTTATCAAACGAATATTTAAACGTAGACGTTCAAATAAAACCCGTTATTCTGCAGATAAAATTTATGTAAGTAGGCCTGAATTAAAACACACTAACAATAAAGTTACAGTAATGTTGTATACATACAATAAAAAAAAATTAACTCTTGAACGAGATACAAGAAAATTACTCATATTAAAGGGAATTAAAGAAGAAAAAATAGATGGAAATATAATAGAATCATTAAAACAAAATATAGAAAAAAAACATTTAAACAGCTTCTGAAGTCTTTTGCAAAAAATTCTAAAAAAAAAACATTTAAACAGATTATGAATTATTTTGAAAGAAAGATTTCTTTTGCTTAATAATTGAGAAAAAAATATTAGTAATAGTCTACCAAATTATTTAGTATCTAAATTAAAATTAAGATCTCTTAAACTGTATAAAATATCTATAAAGAAATTAGTATCCCGAAGAAAAGCATATAAGTTAGAACGCCTAATACATAGTTATGCAAAAAAAGTTAGTTTTAATAAATTGAAATTTAATGGGTTACTCTTAACTTTTAAAGGGTTAGGTCTAAATAGTATTATAGAGAAAATATACAATAAAAAAGTAGAAATTAAATTAGTTGAATTAAAATCAATACACTTAAATAGTGATGTTTTTTCATTAGCTGTTGCCCTAAAATTAAGAGATAGAAAAAATAAAGTAGTAAGAGTATTAAGAAAAGCTATACTACAGATGACAAAAATACCTGATTTACATACTATTAGAACATTTGATGATTATATGGAACAAATAGGTGAAGCCTCATTAATTTCTGAAAACATGCTGAAGAATGAAGGGAGAGTTAATGTGAATGACCACTTAAAAAACATAGAAGAGAATAATACTATAAATAATATAAAACAACAAGTGGTAAGTGGTGTAAGATTTGAAGCATCAGGTAGATTAACCAGACGTTTAACTGCTATGAGAGCTGTATTTAAATACAGGTATATGGGTAGCCTAAAAAATTTACGCTCTTCTCTTAATAATAAATCCTCTACTATATTAAGAGGTAATCTAAAATCTAATGGGCAATATTTACTAATACAATCTAAGACAAGGAATGGAGCTTTTGGTTTAAAAGGTTGAGTATCTAGTCATAATTTAACATCTTATTTCTTAATTTAAACATGCTATACTTACCAACCTTAATATACCTTAATAAAGTATAATCTAACACAGCATATTTTTATAGTAATCTAGTTCAAGGTTATTTTATTTATATCGAACAAGAGTCTTATTATTATAATTACTATTTTTATTACAATTACTATTTTTATTATTACTATTCTAATCACTATTTTTATTAGTACTACTTTAATTAGTATTAATTTAATCATCATTATTTAATTACTATTTATCATCATTATTTTAATTAGTATTAATCATCATTTTTTTTTAGTATTCATTATCATTATTTAATTAGTATTCATCATCATTATTTAATTACTATTCATCATCATTATTTAATTACTATTTATCATCATTTTTTTAATTACTATTCATGATCATAAAACTAAATATATAAATGATTTATTGTTTTCTATTATTAGAATGAACAAAAATTTATTTAAAAGATATTTATTGCCTTAAGTTATTTATGGTGACAATGTAAGTTTTAGGGAAAATTTGCCTTATACTCATACTCGAGAAGTAATTATTTCTTTTCCTATAAATGTTATTGTTATCTTTACCATTAACACCACTAATAGGTGTCTTTCTTATATCACTGAGCAAAAATATATGATCATCCTTAAAAATCAAAAAAATTATAGCTTTATCTATATCTATTCTAACTTTTATATTTTCATTAATAGCCTTTATTCTGTTTGACTTTAGTACTAATATTTTCCAATTTGTAGTAGAATACCACAAAATAAGTTATTTTGATTTTTATTTAGGTATAGATGGTTTATCCATGTATTTTGTATTGTTAACTACAATCATTATTCCTGGTTCATTGTTATCAAATTGAAAATCTATTAGGGATAATGTGGAATTATATGTTATTACTATATTATTGTTAGAAACTCTATTGTTGACGGTTTTCCTAGTAGTAGATATTTTCTTATTTTACATTTTATTTGAAAGTATTCTACCTCCTTTGTTTATTTTAATAGGGATGTTTGGTTCAGATAATAGAATTAAAGCTAGTTTTTATTTATTTTTATACACACTCTTAGGTTCTTTGTTTTTACTTTTGTCTATCTTATCCATGTCATCTACGATGTGTACCACTGATTATGAAACTTTATTTAAAAAGAATTTCAGATATCTATTACAACTTTTCTTATTTTACGGGATATTTATAGCATTTGCAGTAAAAACACCCACAATATTTTTAAATACTTGACTTTTAAAGGCCCATGTGGAGTCTCCTTTAGGTGGTAGTATTATTTTAGCTGCTATTGTACTTAAGTTAAGTCTATATGGTATTTTAAGGTTAATATTAGCTGTATTAGTTAAAGCATTTATGGTATATACTTATATAATTTTTCTAATAGGTGTTATAACCATAATATACGCAAGTCTTAGTACTTTAAGAACAATAGATGTGAAAGAACTTATAGCATATAGTTCTGTTTCACATGCAGCAGTATATCTTTTAGGTGTATTTAGTAATTGTGTTCAAGGAATAGTTGGTAGTATTAGTCTAGGGTTGGCCCATGGATTAGTTTCACCAGGTCTGTTTATTTGTGCAGGAGGGATATTATATGATAGATCACATACCAGATTAATAGCTTTATATAAAGGTATGACTCAATTAATGCCATTATTTGCTATAATATTCTTTATATTCTGTTTAGCTAATTGTGGTGTGCCTCTTACTTTAAATTTTGTAGGAGAATTTATGTCCCTTTTTGGTGTTTTTGTAAGATCTTTACTATATGGTATTTTTGCTTCTCTATCTATAGTATTTTCTGCAGCATATAGCATGGTTTTATATCAAAAAATAGCATTTGGAGGATCATATTCTCAAATGTTTAAAACAAATATACAGGATATTGTTAGCAGGGAAGGTGCGTTATTATTACCATTGGTTTTCTTTACTATAGCACTTGGTATATATCCTGCTATTATTATAGATGGTCTGAATTTTACAACATCCAGTCTTATATATAGTTTTGATTTTACAGATAGTGCTAGTCCACAAATGGAAGCTGTTTTTGGTTACCCTATCAATTGTGATGCTCCTAGAGCTTGAGGACTTTATTTCCAAGACAGTGCTAGTCCACAAATGGAAGCTCTGGTAGAGTTACATGATAGCATTATGTATTATTTAGTTGCTATATTATTTATTGCAGGTTGAATTATAGTAGTTATGATTAAAAATTTTGAAAGTTCTAAATCTCCTATTAGTAATAAATATATTAATCATGCTACATTTAAAAAATGAATTTTAATAATAACTCCTGCATTAATATTAGTATTTATAGCTTTCCCATCTTTCAAACTACTACACTTAGTGGATGAAGTTACTGATCCCTCTTTATCAGTATTAGCAGAAGGGCACTATTGAAGTTATGAATATCCAGATTTCTTAAATAGTGATGGAGATTTTGTTGAATTTGATTCAGTACCTGAATCTGCTTTAGATTCTATAGATGGTGATTTAGTCAATGAGATTGTTCACTACAGTAGTAATCAAGCTAGTTCTACAAATAACGGTAGTACTACCCATACAGGTAGTGGTCATTTACCATGTAGACACCCTTTTTCTGAAAGAAGACAGGTTACTGGTACTCTAGTTTGAGAGACTTGAAATAAGCTAGGATACAAAAGATGTACAGGAGGGATTATAGCAACAGCTTCTGGTGATCGTGTTGCTAGCTGATGTACAGTATGTGGTATGGTATTCTGTGCTACAAGCAGCTGTATTTGTACTAGTAATTAGAATAAGGTTGAAGATAAAATAACTAATTGTATTTCCTAATAATACTATATCTTATTTTATTACTTACACTTTCTGTAGATATCTTAGTTAACTTGTTGTACAAATAATAATATTTCTTGTTATTAACAATATTTCTTGTTATTAACAATATTTCTTGTTATTAACAATAGTATAACAAACCCATATTGTAATTAGTATTGTAATATGAAAACTTGAAATATAATTACTAAATATTAATTATTTATGGTTGTATAGCATAAGGGGAGAAGATCTTTTTAAAAGTTAAATTTTATTAGGAGTAAAGCCCCACTAAAAAAAATAAAAAAAAAAATTATTATATAAAATAGATATAGTTATTAACAATATTTAGACTAGCTAATTAGAGGTTTATTTAAAAATTTATTTTATTGAATAAAACTTTATTAAAGATTCAAATAACACTTTTTTTAGTCAAATAGATATAGTTCTTAACAATATTTAGACTAGATAATTCTAGGCTTATTTTTAAATTTATTTTTTTTGAAAAAAAAATCTTATAAAACCAGTAAAAAAAATGAGATTATTAAAAAGCCATCCAATTTTAAGACTTGGTAATTCTTTCCTAGTAGATTCTCCACAACCCATAAATTTAAATTATATGTGGAATTTTGGTTCTTTACTAGCCTTTTGTTTAATCATACAAATAGTTACAGGTGTAACTTTAGCAATGCATTATAACCCTAGTGTACTAGAAGCTTTTAACAGTGTTGAGCATATTATGCGTGATGTAAATAATGGATGATTAATACGTTATTTACATAGTAATACTGCCTCAGCATTTTTCTTTTTAGTTTACTGTCACATAGGAAGAGGTCTGTACTATGGGTCATATAGAGCCCCAAGAACTCTAGTATGAACTATTGGTACTGTTATATTTATTTTAATGATGGCTACAGCTTTCCTGGGTTATGTTTTACCTTATGGTCAAATGAGCCTGTGAGGTGCTACAGTTATTACTAACCTTATGAGTGCAATACCATGAGTTGGACAAGATATAGTTGAGTTCATATGAGGAGGTTTCTCAGTTAATAATGCCACATTAAATAGATTTTTCTCACTACACTTCGTTTTACCTTTCATTTTAGCTGCTTTGGCATTAATGCATTTAATAGTCTTACATGATACAGCTGGATCAGGTAACCCTTTAGGTGTTTCCGGTAACCAGGAAAGAATACCTTTTGCACCATACTACATATTTAAAGATCTAATAACTATTTTTGCCTTTATATTTGTATTATCTCTATTTGTATTCTTTATGCCTAATGTTTTAGGTGATAGTGAAAATTATGTAATGGCAAATCCAATGCAAACTCCTGCAGCCATAGTTCCTGAATGATATCTTTTACCTTTCTATGCTATATTAAGATCTATTCCTAATAAACTATTAGGAGTTATAGCTATGTTTTCTGCTATTCTAATACTACTACTTCTACCTATTACAGATATAAGTAGATCAAGAGGAATGCAATTTAGACCGTTAAGTAAAGTAGCCTTTTATGTATTTGTAGCTAATTTCCTAATATTAATGCAATTAGGAGCTAAACACGTAGAATCACCTTTTATTGAATTGGGTCAAATATCTACTGTTTTATACTTTTTATACTTCACAGTTGTAATGTATTATGTTACTTTAACTGAAAATTCTTTAGTTTTCTTATCCTTTACTAGCTTACCTTTACAAAGTATAGATAAAGGTTATACTAATTTACCTCTACAAAGTGGTGGTCCAAAAGTTATATCTGCCTCTGTCCACTTAAGGGAAAAGGCTAAAAAGTTAAGCTTATAAACTTTAATTTTAGTTGTTGTTTTTTTTACTTATCATAGTATTAGCTGATCCTATATTATACGGGGGTCCTGATTGTATTATATACAATAATGACGACAATTTGAGTAATCACCTTGATGATGAGGGTCCCAGAATACTTTCTGAACCTAGCCCTGATTCCTTGGGGGAACCTGAATCCTTTGAGGAAGATGAAGACACAATAATAGGAAGACAGTGTCCTGCTTGCTTAGTAACAGGAGACTCTGTATGAGTTGTACCTGGAACATCTTGCTACATATGTGGTACTCCTGTAAACTAGTTTAAATATTTTAGAATAGTTATATCTAAAACGGTTATTATATATTTTTAGTTTATCAATAAAATGCTTTAATTTGGTTTTAAGATTTCCTAGTAAAAATTAACTTGTTATACAAATAATAATATAAAATTGTCATTAAATATTGTATAACAAATCCTTATTCAAATTAATAAGAAAAAGGAACCTTATTCAAATCTATATTAATTTGAAAAATAAATAATATATATAAAGAGGTACTCTATTAAAAATGAATAAGAAATTGGGAGAAGAATAATAACTTATAATACTGTATGGGTAATTTACTTTTTGTTTATATATAAATTAATATTATTTAAAGCCCATTTAAAATAAAAATTAATATATTTTCATAATTTAATTCTATTTTTTTTTTTCTTTAATTCTTTTTAATATCAGGAATTTGCTTGTATTTAGTTCAAGAGATAAAATTTTATTGTATATCTATTAAATGTTGTTACATTTAACAGGTGTTTTTGGTGTATTTTTATTAGGTTGTCTTAATTATAAAAGACAATCAGGAATAGTTCTTATTCTGTTACATTAGTAAAAGACATACATTCGCCTACTATTACTACTACTATGCCAGCTCCTGCTGGAAAGACGGAGATATGATTTTTAAAATATCCCACTACGAAGAATAATTGGAGGTACAGTATGTGGAGGTCAAGTTTTAAATTCTTTTAACTTATATAAAATTTATTATATATATATATATAATTTACATGACTTTTAAAATATACTTTTCCCATATGTAATTTTATTGTCATTTTTATGTATTTAGATATGTTATACTTACCAACCTTAATTTCTGTTCTTGAAGTGTTAGCCGTAACAATACCTGTTTTATTAACAGTAGCCTTTATAACAATAGCGGAAAGAAAAACTATGGCTAGTATGCAAAGAAGATTGGGACCTAATTCAGTAGGTTGATATGGTCTACTTCAAGCATTTGCAGATGCCCTTAAACTTTTATTAAAAGAATATGTTTCTCCTACACAAGCCAACATGTTTTTATTTTTCCTTGGTCCTATAATTACATTAATCTTTTCACTTTTAGGTTATGCTGTTATACCATATGGTCCTGGCTTAATGCTGATGGATTATAATCTTGGTATTTTATATATTCTAGCTATGTCTTCATTAGCTACTTATGGTATATTATTGGCTGGTTGGTCTGCTAATTCTAAATACGCTTTTCTAGGGTCATTAAGGAGTACCGCTCAATTAATTAGCTACGAATTAATTTTGAGTTCTGCGATATTACTAGTAGTTTTATTAGCAGGTAGCTTAGATATAACTGTTATAATAGAAGCTCAAAGAGCTATTTGGTACATAGCACCTTTATTGCCTATATTTCTTGTGTTTTTCATAGGATCTATAGCAGAAACAAATAGAGCACCCTTTGATTTAGCAGAAGCTGAATCAGAGTTAGTGAGTGGGTTTATGACTGAGCACTCTGCAGTTATATTTGTATTTTTCTTTTTAGCTGAGTATGCCAGCATAGTACTTATATGTATTTTAAATAGTATATTATTTTTAGGTGGTTATCTTTTAGATTTCAATTATTACTTATATCCTTATTTTTATTTCTTACAATTTATAGAAGGAGATCGTTATATGTATTTAACAGAAAATGAATCTAATTTTAATGTTATTAATTTTGATAACTACAATATCATAATAGGAACAACAGTATCTGGAGTAGTTATAGGATTTAAAGCTTGTGTTATGATCTTTACATTTATATGAGCAAGAGCCTCATTCCCTAGAATACGTTATGACCAACTAATGTCATATTGTTGAACTATTTTATTACCAATAGTTGTAGCAGCTATTATAGTAGTACCATGTATTTTATATGGCTTTGATATTATTCCTTGTAATATACCTTTGCTTTAATATATAGTTTTTCTCGTATAAGTTATTTAGGTGTTAAAAACTTACCCATACAAAGGTGGGAAAAACAACATTAAAGAGAATATAGAGCCTAATACTGTAATAACTTATGTGCATGTATATTTAATATCTACTATATAATTAATAGAAAATTACTTAAATTATTTAAGTGGTGTATACGCTTTTAAATTTAATGGCAGTAGCAAAATTTATATTGGCACATAGGATAAGGTATATAAATTTAATGGCAGTAGTTATATATAATTTAGTTGTGGTATATTATTAGATAGTAATCTATGATATATGTATTAAGTAACAATATATTTATTATATATAATTTAATAGGTACATATTATAGACTGTTAATCTGCTATTTAGTTGTGATATCAGTTTACTTATAGTATACAATTAAATAGTAATATGTAATATAGTAATGATGTGTAATTATTATAAAACATAAATTTATTATATAAAATTTTTATAATAACTACATATGTAATTATACAGTAATATAGTATATAAGATATTATTGCTTTGGATGAAGGGTATAGAAAGAATTTGTATTATCATTCTGTACACTTCAATAAAAAAATTCATCCAAGTAAATTTTCATTTAATAACATTCATATTAATTCTGGAAGTGTTTGATATTCCTCTCTAGTAAATTCTAAAATAGTTACTTCTAGATTATGTTATGAAGAAAAAATATATTCTATGTAAGGAATTTAAAAAGTTTCTCTACTTTAACCAGAGATACAATTAATTTGAATGAGGATGTTTTAGATAGAAAAAAAAAATAAAAAAGATTATAAAGAAGGTAGTTTAAAAGGTCGTATAGATGTAATGAATTCTGTTTTAAGAGATATATAATTAAAATGATGTCTTACTGATAGTCATATAAATAATGCCACTCAGCTTGAATTAGATAAAATAATGAGAGAACAATTTACAGATTATAGTACTAATGATACTCCTAGTAAACAAATATTTAAAGCTATAAATTTGGAATTGTTGGGTTCTGAAATTCAGAAATTGCTTATAGACAAATTAGTTGATTTTAAGATTAATCTAGGAGGATTTAAAAAGGGAGTTCCTAGACTAATTAAAATGTTAGAGGAAGACTTAAAGTAAGGTCTCTTTAATAAAACAGAATATGTAAAACATGTGGAGGAGCTTAAATATCTTAAATGTTTGTCTGTAATTTTGTACCATTTTAGGTTAGATATTTTATCTAATATATGTATTAGTTTTTACTTATGTATTAGTTCTGGAATAAAAAATAATGACTTTAATTTGCATGGTCTTTTAAATTGTTCTACAAACTTATCTCAATTTATTGTAGATTTTTATTTTAATTCTTTATATCATAAATATTTAGAAGAAGATGGTAGTATGAAACTAAGTTATTCTCAATGATTTAATCAACAAGAAAATACAGAGTTTTTTTAAGAAAATCTGTTTAGGTTATATTTAGGAGAGCGCTTGATAGATACTTATGTAAGTATTGGTTTACTTTCTCACTGCTCTGCATCTAACATAGAATTGTCTTTAGAAAGGGACCAGTCTGGTCGAGAACATATTTTTGAAATACCTTCTTATATAGAAGAAATGTTTAGTTGTAATAAAGTTCCTTATGTTCCTAATAAACTACCTATGCTTGTTCCTCCTAAACCTTGGTCTGCCCATCAGTTAGGGGTTATTTATCCAATGATAAGGATACCAAAGATACTCTATTGATTAATAAAGTAGCTTATAAAGAAATTTCTAATATCAAGGATAATAATATATATATATGTAGTAAACCAGTTAAGTAGTATTGGTTATAAAATAAATATAGCATTGTTAGAGTTTTTAAGAGATTATGAAAGGTCTGTTGACCTAGGACTTCTTATACCCGAAAATAATATTTTAATCGATAAAAATACCCTTCATTTGTTAAAAAAAAAGAATTTTAATAAGTAAATTAAATTTACAAAATATTATTCTATTATTAGCATATGTTTTTAAAAATCGAACTATATACTTTCCTTTAAGGTTGGATAACAGAGGCAGACTTTATTGTATTTCTAAATATCTTAATTACCAATCATCTGAACTTTCTAAATCTTTACTTTTATTTAATAACCCTGGAGTTATTAAGCTGAACACTAATGGGTATTATTATTTAAGAATATATGGTGCTAATTGTTTTGGTAATGGTGAAGAAAATAAATCTTTTGAACAAAGGGCTATTTGAGTTAAAAAAAAATTAGATAACATCTTAAATTTTGAAAATGGTGTTTTAATAAAACAGGTAAAAATAAATTATTATTTTTATCTTTTTGTATAGAGTATAGATGTTACATAAACTCTGTTAATTCAGGAGAAACTGTATTTTATACACATTTACCTATACAATTAGATGCTACATGTAATGGGTTTCAACATCTTTCTATGTTAAGTAATGAAAGTAAATTATTTAAGGAACTAAATTTATCCAATTCTTCTAAGAGTGATAATCCTGGCGATTTTTATAATTATATCTTAGATCTTTTTAATGATAAGATTTCATCTCTTTTAGCTTTAAGTGATTGTGTAGCTAATAATGAAACCTTGAAAATTACCAACGTCTATCCAATTTCCTATTTACTAGAAATGTAATTAAAAGGCATTAATAATTATGCCTTATAATCCTACAAAGAGGGCTATGATATATCATATCAAGAAGGAACTTCAGTTTGATCATTATGAAGAAATTCTAAAGACTAAACAAGAGCGAAAGAAAAAAAAACACTGTTAATAAAATGTCTTGATGATTTAATAATGAAAATTCTGTTAAAATAAATTCAGATGATATAAAATTATGTGTTGATTTAATTCGTGATATTATAAAAAATGAATTTAAACAAATTAATAGATTAATGCTTTATTTAGAGTCTATACTTAAGGTATGTAATGAGTTAAATATAGGTATTAACTGGTATTTACCTCATGGATTAGAAGTTAATAAGTTTTATTTGTATAAACATAAGAAACGTGTACCTTTAGTTAGTTATAGTAAACAGAGACTTACAATAAAATATGTGTATAAGAACCGTTTAAATAAAAGTAAACAAAATACTGCATTAATGCCTAATCTAATACATTATTTAGATGCTACCTCATTAATGTTGTTATGTCAAAAATTTTTATCTATAAACAATCATGGAAGCATATTTACAGTACATGATTGTTTTGCTACAACATGTGATAAAGTAGCTAATTTATTGGTTATATTAAGGTTTGTATATAAAAATTCTATTATGAAGAACCCTTTTTACGTAAGTTTGATCAAAATATTATTGATAATATAAAAGATATTTATGGTGATAAAATAGAGTGGAATAATGAAAAAAGTATTTTCAAATATAATGATATTGACTTTTATTTATATGATATTGATTGGCTATATGGATACTAATCTATTAACCAAACATCTATAAATAAGATTAATAGACAAAAAATTACTTTCGAATTTAGTCAAAGTGAATATGTATTAACTTAAAATATATATATAGATATCTAAAAAAAAAAGTTTTTTCTTTTTTTTATCTAATGCTATTATTTAGTATTAAGTTTTTTTCTATACAATACATTAATACCATCTCTATGAATAAATGTAAGTTCATCTGATGGACATTATATAATAACTGATTGTATATTATTATAAAAAAGTCTGCAAGGAGTATAAATATAATATATTTATATTGGTTCAAGTCCATAGATAGGCTCATTATTAGTGTGGAGTTCATGCCGGGTGAAGTGCTATGGTGTAAACGGATTTCAAAGTAGTTATTTTGTGAATTAAGAGTTCTTTCAGGTACTTTATTATGAGAAGGCAGTACTTCTTATCAAATACTTATATGACCTCTATGACCTGGAGAAAAGAATCGGACTCAGACATCAAAGAATTACAAGGAGGAGGTAATATATGCAATTCAACTCAGTAAGATGAAAAAAAGGAGATTATATATACTCTACTTTGGCTTGTGAAAGGAAAAATGGGTGCGATTTGACTTTTATGAGTCATTATACAAATCTCTACCAAATTTGATTACACTCTCTACCACCCTCCTTGAGTATAAAGAGAATTAAAATGAGGATATACCGTAATGAGTCTACTTTGAGATACCTTATCCCAATAACATAAATAAGTTGAATGATGGTTACCAGTAAGTGGCCAAAGTGACTGGTAATAAAGGACATACATGAACTAAATAAGGATTTTGTGTAGGAAGGGTAAGTATATTTCTGGTTTAACTATATCTTTTATTTGAGTATTCAATATACTAGATCTATCCACTCTTTATGTAATTTTTTTTTTGACTCTATGTGAAAAAAAGTTCGCTAAAAATAAGTGCTTATGTTTGAATTATTTATATAGATATCTAAATTTGTGATTTGACATATAAAGTACTGTAATATTCAAATCACACTAAACAATATTGTAACTATATAACATGATTAAGCTAAGATATCTAAAGATGCATATTTATTAAGTATAAATAAATAAGTGATTTGAACACTTAACCTGTCGTGTAAAACGGATGCTCTACCAATTGAGCTAATTTCTTTCTTTTTGAACCTATATTATTAAAAAAATTTTTTTTTAGTGGGCTTTAATTAACATATATATATGTTAATCTTCTCCCCTTATGCTATACAACTATAAATAATTAATACCTAGTAATTATATTGCAAGTTTTCATATTATAATCCTAATTGTAATATGGATTTGTTATATTGTCTGGCAAGCTGGTTACCTTTTTATAACAAGTAATTGTAACCTCATTTGTAATATAAGTATAACTATTTAAATAAATATACTTCTCTCTAAATTAATTGTAACATATAAATAGAATCTTTTACCATAAATTATAGACGCCTATGACGAGTAATTTCATCTTCATCATACATTACTTTATACTTTCTTCTGTCATGTTCACATTTAAATTCTAACTCTTTATCTTTTTTTAACATTAAAATGTCATGGGATATTATTTCCTTTTGTTTTTGATTAAATTTAGATAAATTTCGACCATTGGCACGATAACGAATTTTACTTTGCAAATATCCTAATAAAACATGTAATTCGTCTATTTTACTGTTAATTATTTTTTTATTTTTTCTATATGTAAAGCCTTGCAATCCTTTTCAATTTTGCTATCAGAATCTCATATAAAAACTCAAAAAATATAAATATTAAAATAATAAAAAAAACAAAAAAAATAATAATGCTAAATAAAGATGTTAGAAACCCACTTTGCAGAGGTAAGTTAGTAAATACGTGAGATTTAGGTAAGTTATATAAACTACCAGACTTTTGAGACAGCACTAGACCTGCAATTGTAATCATCAAAATACAAACAATACCTGATGAAATAGGTATTATCATATATAATGTTATAGCTATAACTATGTATAATGCATAAGATGTTACTACACCAGTACTTAATCTATCTATACATGTACTAAAACTACACAGTATATTTTCCAATCCATAAGGCCCTAATAATTCAACAGATCCTTTATCTATTACCTTAGTTGTTTGACCCCCTAATTTTAATACAAGTCCTGTTATAAATCTGTTATAGAATAACTCTATTAAGAAACGTTGATTAAAGAAACTAAAGATATTATAACCTACTCTAGATAATTTAAAATAAATTAACATAGTAGATAGGTATTCAGACAACACAATAGAAACTACACTTAATGAAACTGTAAAGACTAAAGGTAATAATTTAAATAAAGTTGCTACCCCAAATTCAGTATCTAACATTATTTCATGAGAAGGGTGTATAAATAAAGCATTGTCTGAAAAGAATCCTGAACCTAACCCTATAAACATATCCTTTGTTATAAATCCAAAGAAGATAGAAAATACAGCCAGAATAATTAACAAGGTCTTCAGATTTATCATACAAATATATCAAGAAACGCTACATGGTGGTTATAAAGTACTAAAATTAAAACTGTTATATACATATAAATAAAGAAAGAATAAAGGATTAATTAAGGAACCCTCTTAGTATTCATTACACTTTTTATTTTTTCAATCTTAGCTAATCCTTCTTCAGTTAAATGTTCTTTAACTTTAATAATATCCATTACTTTACTGAAATCAGAGAAATATAAAGATTTTACTCCTATAACAGGGTATTGTTTAAACAATGGAATAATTTTCAAATCTATTTCGGAAAACTTAGCGACAGTAATATTACCTTCGTCTCGGTTAGTACGAGGGTAATACTCACCGCAACCTAAGAAATTACAAATAGTACGAAGCAAGCCTGCATCCCTATAATGTTGAGATATTGAAAACATTAATATTACTTGTTTTCCTACTATATTCTTAGAATTAATAATATTAATAAAGAAGTTACCCTCAGCACTAACGAATCCTGCTAATCAATTAGGATCTATTCTTTTAATACTAGGGGCAACAGGACGAACACTTGGTTTAATATCAGGAAAGTACGATTTAAATTACCGGGTAAACCTAAATTAATTGAAGCTTTTATACATACAATATTGGTTAGACCATGTTAAATGTTCTTTATATTTAACCAATTCAAAAGCTGATTTAAATAATTGAAAATCAGATCATTTCTGAGTAATTAAAGGGAAGCTATCGAAATGTTGTATAATAACTTGTAATTCCTTAATAGAAGAAACTCTATATTGAATTTTATTTTTCCCATGAGGGTTTATAGTACCTATACCACCAAAAAATAATTGGATTAATTCTAATATATGGAGATCTTTTTCGTGTAAAGATATACCAAACTGTAAATTAACAATTCAACCAGTTTTCATATTAGGAGATTTATTAATACCAATAGAAAGTAGCTTTCTCCGTCACAGAATCCTGTAACAAAGCTAGGATGCAACTTTAGTATTTACTGAAAGAGTAGATACACTTCTAAAAGAATTAATACTAAAGCCTCTAAATATATTTGCTAAGAAGGGATTCTGAATAGATAGTTTCTTTCGAAACCCTTTAGAGTATACCTTAAACACATTACTGTGTCAACTACCGTCTACTCGTTGCTCTTTTACAACAATATTTTGTGATATTGCTGACTTAGATCCGCGATAGCCCATTATCTTTTCAGAAATCATTTGAACTATTACCATACATGAGTAATTACTTCATCCACAAATAGTTTTTCAAATATTGCTTGGTGTCAAATGCTTTAGGGGGTCCCCGGAATTTGATAGTTTAATACCCACAAAAGACGACTTCCCATGTCGTCAGACAGGTAAACTCATAAAGATATCACCCTCATGTGCTTGTTTATAGTTGATTAAAGGTCCATTAGGATTAGTTAAGAATGTTAAATACAACACTTTTACAGAGTATAGTGTAGTAAACATTGCTCCTATAGTAGCTATTATATATACAACAGTACTAGAAAAATAGTATTGACCATATGCAGATTCAAGTATAAAATCTTTAGAATAGAATCCTGTCATAAAGGGGAAAGCAACTAAACTTAGTGAAGCAATAAGCATCACTGAGTAAGTAAGAGGTAGGAATTGTCTTAATCCCCCGTATCTTCTAAAATCTTGATTATCAGCTACAGCATGAATTACAGCTCCAGCTCCTAAAAATAATAGTGCTTTATAAAATGCATGATTAACCAAATGAAACAATGCTATGTTATATGAAGATAAACCTACTGCTATAACCATCATACCTAATTGCAAAAAAGAAAAGCCACTCATCTAAAAATAATTTGTATACTTAATTATTAATGTAAAAAGAATGTTTATAATAAAAATAGAATAGACAACATTAAGTAAACAAACATAATAAAAACCTGTACCACTCACCAGATAAGTATAATATATAGTTATACTAATCTTTATAAAAAGTATATGATATAATAAACAATTTATACACCATAGGTGCATAATACAATATATTTTCATGATGTAATAGACTATGTAATACAATATGTAGGACTTTTAGACTCTTTCTATATAATTATCTTGTATATCATCTTTTTCTTTAGACTTGATTTTTATTAATAAGAGGTTTTCTTTTTTTTATGTATTTTTGCTTATCACGCTTTAATACATAAGGACCATTTCTTTATTAATCTTTATATTTTTCTCATTTATCTTTATATAAAACTCATGCATTTAATTTATTTATATCACATTTGTTTTTTTTGTTAGCATATGTTCGTAAGTCATAAAACTCTTTTATAAGATTTACTCTTTTGGATTTTTCTGTTTTTAAAGGATACTTAGTAAAATAATTATCTATCAATGAATATAATTCCATTTTTCTATAAATAATATACTTAAATGCTTCTATTTTTGGACTAAGTATGTCTATTCTACCATTATATATATTAACTAGGGGCTCCAATAAAAATCTATTTTTTTGAGTAATACTTATAGATATTTGCCCTGATTTTTCATTAAAATATATAGAACCATCACTATCTATAAATCCGCTTAATCATCCATTATTATATGTTAAAGGCTTAGGATGTTTTAAATCAATATCATATTTATTACATAATTTATTCATTTGTAATAAACGAGTAGGATTTCTAACTAAACCATTAATATCCTTAATTAGACTAACTAAGCCTTTTTTATTGCGTAACTTATATTTCAAAGCTTTAGCGCCTGAAACTGATTTTATAGACCCCCCATATTTCTGTTTTATTTCATATAATGCCTTTTTATCACGAACATCCATACATATTTCACAACTGACATAACCTTTTTTAGTTAATATAAAATAACCATCACCATCTATTAGACCACCTAACCATTCATTAAATTTTAAGGAATGATGGTCTAGGGTGACATTATTCATAACACCTAAGGATAATGACGACTTATACAATAGATTAGTTTCAATCAACTGTTTTGCAGGAGAAAAATTAAATGAGTTTAAACTTAAAAATTCCAAGTTTAAAAAGATTAATATCAAACGTATGGCCTCTGAGATTCCTACTAACTTACTGATAATTTTAACCTTTCGTTTTTCAAACATAATTATATGAAGCCACATAGTGGTAAACGAATTAAAAAGATTAAAACTAATGTGATAAATATCACGAGCTTTGGTTATCTGCGAATTGATCATTGTAATAATAATTTCTACGCCTATAGTTTGATGCCTGAATATAACAAATATGTTATATTCTCGAGCCAATTGACTCATAGTAGAATAAGCTATAACTTTTTTTATATCTTGTTGGAATAAACCAATTAGGGAGCTAAATACAGTAGTAATAGCACCTATTCATAAACATAGCATTAGTACTGTTGAACTATATTCAATTAAAGGAGATGAACGCATTAATAAATACACACCTGCTGTACATTTGTGTTGGCTATTCCCTTATAAATATAGTTATTTATTAACCATAAAAGGAATAACACACCATACTTCTCAATATGGATCGGACTATATCTTTAACTTATAAATTTTGTGAATATCTTTTGTTAAAAGATCTATTTTATTCAAACCTTCTAATTTAATATGATCTTTATTTAAAACCATATCATGTATTTTACATCATTTTTTAAATGCAAGGGATTTTTTTGTCTTTAATTCATATCTAGAAAAATAATTTCTAATTACTTTAAGTTTAGTAAAAGAAGAACAATGAAATGTTCAACCATCTGAACCTTTATCATACTTAATATTTTTTAAACTTGAGTTATTTGCATCTATGTCCAAAAATATATCCCGTATTGTTTTAACTATATATATTTCTTTTTGAGAGACTTGAAAAGTTAAATGTGGAGCTCTTCTAAGTCTAGATGTTAAACAAGATTTAACTCTACCGTAAAAACAACCTTCAGTATCACTAAATCCAGATATTCAACCAGAAAATAAACAAGGTTTAACTAATTTATCTTTAAAAATAAGATTCACACCATATTGTTTATTGTATGTATCTAGTCAAACTCTAAATTGCTCTTTTTTATATTTAGTGGAAAGATTTCCATTAAAAATAGCCATTAGTCTAGTAAAATTTTCTTTGGAAGTAACATAAAAAACAGCTACATTTCTATCTTTTACCGTTCTAAACAACACTTTACCAAAACCTAACTCTTTTTTTATATAATAAAGAACCTGTACATCGTTAAGGTTTTGAGTTATATCAAAATAAACTTTATTTTTAGATACGATAAAAGAACCATCCCCTTCTGTAAATCCTATGAATCATTCTAAGAATTTTTTATTAATCTTCTTTTTATGTTCAGGCATTAAATCAGAATATTCGTAAAAATTATAAGTTATATCGCATGTAGTCTCTGAAGATCCTTTACTATAACTATAATTATGGGGAAACCCCACAACATTATATAATAAAGTTTCCTGCTGATTAACCCCTTTTATAATAAAAAGTTTTTTTTCTAATATAAAACACAAGATTTTCTTATTTATCTTATTTAAAATATTTAAAATATAAATAAACTTGATGTAAGGTATTCCCAGCATATAGCGATATCATAATTGATTAATTCACATTAATCAACGGCAACTCTTTACCATTGTGGCAGCGTGTATTAATGCAGACACAGGTGTAGGCAAATTATGTTGATTATTAATATACATTATTAATAATACACAGTTAATTACTTAACTGACCGGACTATATCTTCATTTATAAAAGTTGATTTATTCATTGTATTTTGATTTATTGATATTATCGTTATATCTATTTATTAGTAATAAATTCTCAGGATCATTATGTTTTTTATTTATTACTAATTTATATATTTTTATTCAATTAAAATATGTAATATACTTTTTAGTTTTTAAAGGATAAAGATTGAAATATTTTATAATAGAAAATAATTTAGTGGTATTAACTGTTACATTATACCCATCATAACTTTTTAAGAAATGCTTTTTACCCCCTAGTAAATTTGCTAAGTGATCCATATTATCAGAGTTTACTTTTTGAGATAAAATATATCTTAGTCTAACCAATTTAGCAGTCTTTGATTTATTGTCATATACGGAACAAGTAAAGCATCCCTCTGCATCAGTAAAACCCGATAGTCAAGCATCATCTAAACTAGGTTTAAATTCTGTATCTAAATATAATATATTTTCTTTATATTTTAAATTAAAAGCACTTAATCATAATCTGAATTGTTCTTTGCTAGTATCAAGAAAGATATTACCATTAAATATAGAAATAAGTTTTAATATATTCTTTTTATCTCTAACTCTGTAGCAATGAGTATTGTTTGAAGAATCTTGTACTCTAACTACACCAAACCCTAACTCTTTTTTAATCATAAATAAAACCTGAGCATCTTTGCTAGATTGTGTAATTCTAAACTCTAAATAACCATCTTTATTTATTATAAAAGATCCCTCTCCTTCTACAAAACCTATAAATCATAATTTAAATCAACTTTTTTTTGATATAAATGCTTCACATGTAGTCTCTGAGGAACTTACTATTGAATTTCCTGCGGATTGCCCCTCATCTTGGATTTTTCCGAATAAACTAAATTTAAGTGGACCAAGACTTTTAACAGGATGTCCCCGCATATAGTGAAGTTTAAGGAAAGCCCTACTTAAAAAACCTTCCATCGCCATAGGTAGTCATACATGAAGACCAACTTGAGAACTCTTAGCCATCGCTCCTATTAATAGACAAATACCTACAATAGTTACAATATTTTCATTCATGTAAGGAGCTAATGAAAATACAGTGGCATAATCAAGATTACCAAATGCTCATATCATGGCAAACATACCTATAACTACAAAAGTATCACCCACTCTGTTTGTTATAAATGCAGAAAGGGCACTTTGATTTGCTGCTATTCTAGTGAATCAGAAACACACTAAAAGATATGAACAAACTCCTACACCCTCCCATCCTACAAACATAAGTAAATAATTATTAGCAGTAACTAAAATAACCATCATGAAAGTGAAAAGACTAAGATAACTAAAAAATCTTTGGTTATGCATAAAAATCAAATTTATCTTACAATTGATTTATTAAGTGTTTTAAATTAACAATGGTTAAATAACTTCAAAATTTCTACCTCTGTTCATACCAGATTTAATCTTTCTAATAGTATGTATACCTTCAACCTTAATATGATAACGATTAAGCATTAAAGTATGTATTTTACATCAATCAAGAAAATCATACAATTTAATACCAATTATAGTATTTTCATTAAAAAGTGGAATGATTATATTGGTAATATCCTTAAAATCAACTATTGACAAACTAACAGCAGATTTACCACCATATTTATATATTTTTCCTGACCCTAAATATTCAACTATTTTCTGCATTAATATCAAATCCCTACTGTGTTGAGATATTCTAAATCTTAATTGTACTCTATAACCTAGTTTACTATTGGTTGATGGTATACGAACATCAAAATTACCCTCAGCGCTAACAAATCCTGATATTCAATGAGGGTTTAAACTTACATTATCATAATTTATTACAGGTCTTTCAAGAGGAGTATACCCAGCAAATTCTGATTTTAACATGTCAGATAAACCAAAGTTCATTGATGCTTTTATATTAACTATTTCTTTTAGACCTTCAAGTGTAAGATGAGCTTTATTATTCACAAGTTCTACCGCATTTTTAAATAATAAAAAGTCTGCAGCTTTTTGAGTCAATAATGGATATTTTTCTAAATAAAAAATAAGGTTATTTAAACCTTTAATTGAATCAATAGAATAATTCACTATATCCCGATTTTGAGCTAAATGAATAGAACCAATACCACCTAAGTGTTGTTGTAATAAACATAATACATCCAGATCTTTTGTGTGTAGACCTATTTGAAATTTCAATTGAGCACGTCAACCTAGTTTACTAACTTTATATTTGTCTACTATTATATTAAATGAACCCTCACCATCTATTAAACCAGATCATACTCCAGGATTTATAATACTAGAACTACAGGTAGAAATTTTTTTTAAATCGAATTGTTTAGATGGGTTTTTGATATAAGAGTTTCAACCTTGTTGCATATTGAAACCGAGTCTTCTAACTCTATTCCTTTCGAAACACTTCAGAGTACACCTTAAATGTAATTCTTTAAAATTACATCAACTACCGTCTACTCGTTGCTCTTTTACAGTAACATCTTTGGTTACAGGTGATGTTATTGACTTAGATCCGCGATTGTCCATTTTGTTTTCACACATCTTAAAAATTGTTACCATACCTGAGTAATTAATTCAGCCACCTATAACCTTTCGGTTATGGCTTGGTATCTTAAGCTTTAGGAGTTCCCCGGAATTTGATAGTTTACCCCCATAGATACATTTTCCCCTTACGCATCCCCGAGGGTCATGACTCATGTATCCTATTGAATATATATGTACTAAAGAAGAAACTATTAATACAGGTATAAGCATAGAAACCGTTAATGAATCAAAATGGAATCCTCATAACACATTTAGAGATTCCGAGTCAATTCATCTAAATACCTCTATTGACACAGGTGTGTTATTTAATCCAACTTCGAAAAAGGCAACTACAGCCAAAAGAGTTGTCACTACAACTGCTGTACAAGTAATAAAGTGGGCCCCTGAGAATCCAATTTTTCTACCAAAAAAACCAGATACTATTGATCCTAATAGTGGTAAGATTATTATAGCTAGATACATTATTTAAATTCTATTGCAATACTTCCTCTTCGTTTTTCTCCCTTTTCCATAGGAATTGTATTCCCTTAGGAAGGCTAGGATATACCCATAATCTTTAAATTATGCCTGACTATATCTTAAGCAAATAATTATGTAATTATAATTATAACCAACCTCCATTTAGTCGATGAACTGCGCACCAATTAGATTATAGTGGTGTTTGGCTGCAGATAATCCATTTCATTTCTTCATACAAATCGTTTTTACCATACAACGAGTCATTACCTGTTCCATTAATAACATTACTGTATTAATTTGGTATATTTGTCTTTAGGATGTTCCCGCAATTTGAAGGTTTTGCCTTTAAAATTTTTATTAAGTTCTGCCTTTAAAGACTAGATGAAGGTTCACTCCACCTTTTTTGATCCATTTTCTCTTAAAGCCCTATTCATTCCTATGATTATTTTTAGCTATATTGATATCCTTATTTTTGGTTTTAATAGTAAAATCTTCTTCAAACCTACTCCATCTTGGTTTAAGTGTTCTTTATTCTTAATAATAAAAGTAGCACTCTTAAAATACAAGAAATCTTCGTGTTTTGGTCCTTTTATATTATATTTATTAAAGAAAGGAATTATATGATTAACTATATGGTCAATTTTTGTAACTATAATTAGCAAACTAAACGATTTTTATATTTAGCCACATACCCACATTCAAAAAAAAATATATGAAACTTTCCAATAAAGATAAATATCTCAAATCTTGAGCTATAGAAAAACGTAATGAAGTAGCTATACCACTTTTAGTATTAGATTATTGAACAATAATAAAAAAGTGGGATTCTCCTGTTGAAAATCCAGCTACTCATTCTTTAGCTGACGTAAGGATGTTATAATTCTTTATCCTTTCTTCTTTATTTACTCCTATAGTCTCAGGAAAAGCTTCTTTCAACTCATTAGATAAAACTCAATTCATTGATGCTTTATAATTAACTATTTTTTTTTGTATTCCTTGTAAAGTATTATGTTCTTTTTCTAACATTAACAATTTCTTTAAAAACATATAGTAGAAATACTTTTTAGTTAATAAAGGGGGGTGGGGGGGTAGTTATAAAAATGTGGTATAATAACATTAGTTATCTCATTTATATTACTAACTCTGAATTCCACTGTTAAATTTTTGTTAGGTTTTGATACATATCCTATACCTCCAAAATATTTATGGATTTTTAGAACTAAATATTTATCTTTTTCATGCATTTTTATTTGAATTCTAGCTTGACTATTCCATCCTGTTTTGTATCTAGGATTTCTTAATATAGTAACTACAAAAGAACTTTCAGCATCAAAAACTACAGTAATAATCAAGGATCCATTGAAGAAGTTTTACTATCAAAGGAACTCGTAGTAGAATAATTTCTTATTCCAAATGGAATTCTATTTATGTATTTTTTTTTTTAATAATTTATGTTAGCTAAAGGATATATGGTTTGATTTAAGAGGGGTAAATCTATAAAAAGCAACTAAAATTCCTAAACCTATAGCGGATTCTGCTCCAGCTATAGCTATAATATAAATAGCGTATGTTTGACCTAAAATATCATCAAAGCTAAGTGAACTGACCAATATTAGAAATGTAATAGCTAACAGCATTATCTCTATTGAAATAAGCATTAATAGAATATTTTTTCTATTTAAAACAAAACCTAAAACTCCAATCGTAAATAAAATTAGTGATAAATTCATTGTATAAAATATATAAGCTAATATCTGTGTAATTCTTATCTATATATAGTACAATGTTTCATATTATATTATACATACTACATCTAATTATAAATATAGTTATATATAATATAATGTATATAATATAATGTATATATTATATTGTATATATTATTGCGTATATAGTATTATATACTACTATATAATTACATACATATTTATATAGAATATAATGTGTATTCTACATAATTACATACATTTTTTTTTATATTTTTTTTTTAGGGGGCTTTACTCCTCATAAAATTTAACCTTTAAAAAGATCTTCTCCCCTTATGCTATACAACTATAAATAATTAATATCTAGTAATTATATTTCAAATTTTCATATTATAATACTAATTACAATATGGATTTGTTATACTGTCTGATAGGTCTTACCTTTTAATAACAAGTTAATTGTAAAAGAACAACATACAAAGAGTCATAGCTTGGCTAGCACAGACTACTTTATGTGATGGCAATGTAACACTGACACCTGCTTTCTTCTTTTTTTACATAAATAGAGTTATTAGATAGGTTTTATCTAAAAAATTCTTATTTTTTTTTATTCTAGATCTATAGAGTTATTAGATAAGTTTTATCCCACTATTGTTATTGTAATAAAAATAATAATATAAAGATACATATTTTATAACAATACGCTTAGAACTGTGTAATATTCCACATATCTCTGAACAGACCATACAATATTCCTAATTTATTTATAAGGACAGAAAATTGATTCAATAATACAAGAGATATAAATATTCAAAAGCAAGTTTATTGTAATTTTTTTATTTACGATTTTTATAGAAAGAATATATTTTTTTTTTATAAAGAATATATTTTTTTTTACAAAACATATAGATTATTTTACCAACTTTATAATATTTTCTATATTTACTATATAATCTGTAAGATTCCCACGCAAATAACACTGTACTAGTGATAATTGTAGGTATTACAACCTCAGGTAGATGATAAATTAAATAATCTAGATTAAAATCAATTAATTTAAAGGAAATACAAATTGAAAATATTGTTAAGAATATACAAAAAATGCTAGGACTATACATAGTAATAACTGGAAAAAATGTATTTTTATTATCCTCAACTGCTTTTTTGACATCAACTTCTTTTTTTCCATCTTCAACTGCTTTCTTTGCATATATTTCTTTTTTAATCTCATCTATATCATTTTTAATTTTAGTAAGATTACCTTTAAAACTAGATAGTTCTTCCTTTAAATAATCTTCTAATTGCTTAATACCCTCTTCTCTACTATTACCACTATCTTCATCAAAATATGTATTATAATATTTAATTATTTCATTCATATCTCCATTTTTGGATTTATCAGAAATTTTTGTATCTAATTTCTTAGCTTTGTCAAAGTTTATATAATCTTTTCTTGTCCTATTATACAGAGATACATTCTCATTATATTCAATACCTTTTCTTTTAAATAATAGAAAAAGTTCTTTAAGGGATAAATTATCCCAAACAGCACTTTGTAAAGGCACACTATAAAAACTATAGGGACTAGGCATATATGAGCACGATGGTGCTATGTTATTTAATATAAAAGATTTATATATAGCTAGCATTATTGTTCCTGTAATCATGACAAAAACTTTACTAAAGATACAGATTCTACAACAATAGGCATAGAGCTGTGTAATATTCCACAAATTTCTGAACATTGACCATAAAATGTTCCTAATCTATTAATAAGAACAGAAAATTGATTTAATCTACCTGGATAAGCATCACACTTAACACCTAAGGCAGGTATTGCAAATGAATGGATAACCGAAAGTTTACTTTTCCGTGATCTAAATATTTTATTATTATATTACTTTGTTGGCATTCTCTTAGCTATGAGCTGTTACCAGCTTTACGTATAGAGGGATCAGAGGCACAATTATTTTACTATATATAGTACGTAAGCGCAGCAAGAGTATAGTGGTAAACCATATAACCTATTACTTTTGATATTAGGGCAAGTCATTTATAAATTCCACCCTTTACAAGATTTGTGTATATAGATTTACCATCTTACCAAATATCTATAGTTTGGAAATGTCTAGCTTATACCAGTATAGTAATTGTAACCTAAATAGGAATCGTAGGTATTTAAACAACTAGCTATCTTATTACGGTTAGCCTTAATATTTATGCTATCCAAATATTTAACTAATGATGTTATACTAGGAAAATTCAATGTTATTCCTGTAACATCTTGTTTAATATAGATTAATTTACTGTTTTTCAAAGAAAAATCTTTTTTTAAAAATAAAGATTTTTTATCCAAAATAAGCTTAGATAACTCTTCTAAAGATAAACCAGCCTTTCTTGCAGTTGGTATTGGTTGATCTGTAATTCTAAAATAATCTAGATAAAGTGATCCACTTTTTATACATTTTGTACTAGTAGTATGATGTATACCTAAATCAGCTTTCAATCCATTTAAAGAAGTCGCTGTGTAATATAAAATCTTACCTTCAATATCATATAGATAAACAGTAATTCCTTGGTTAACTCTAAAATTAACGACTCTTTGAGTATTTAAGTTAAAACCACCATCTAATAAGTGATACTGTTCCAAAAACAAAAAGTAATAGTCTGAGGTGAATTCATCCGGCATAACAAATACTTCCAAATTAAAGGCAGAAAACCCTTCTTTTTTAATTAAAGGAAGCAATAAACCATATTCCTTATAAAATGAAGGGTTTGGATTAAAATATTGCTCTAATCTTCTTGAAAGACTATTACTTGACCCTACATATTTTATACCGGTTGCTAGGTGTGTATAAATATATACACCAGCCTTACGCCTTCTGGTTTTTGGTTTACCTACTAAACCAAATAAAGCTGATAATGTTTGACTATTAAAGGGTAAGTCAAAAGTTACACCCTTAATACTTAACAAGTTATCCAGTTTCTTTTGTGTAATAGAAACACCTTGATTAGCTACTACTTTATTAAGTACTTCACTTGTAATACGACTATTTTTCGAATAAAACCGACAACCACTATATATCAGGGATACAAATCTTGTTTTTTTTTAACAGAATACTGTATTTAATGAGATAACCTAGGTTATTTAGGCTAGGATAACCATACTCTTTCTTTACCATCAGGAAAGTAGAAAAATATTTAACCGAAAGCTTACTTAACCATTATCTAAAAATATAGTATTTTATTTTATTTGCGAAGCTATGCGCTAGAGATCCCACTGCCAACCCATATAGACATGAGTTCCATCATATTAACTTATAAATTTTAAAAATATTTAGATTTTAGGTATAGCTATAAACCCTACGACCTATTTCTAAGCCGACTAGAGTACACCTTAATCTAGAATAGTTGAGTGTAACCCTCTTTTTACTATTATAGACCACTACCGTCTACTCGTTGCTCTTTTACAACCTACTACATCATAACTATCTGAGGATATGATGTAGCCTAGCAATCTTTTTTTGCTTCACAGCAGTAGCGTGAGTTACAAGATTGTAGGGTAACCATATAAGGTTACTAGGTGATTTAGATCCGCGATAGCCCAATTAACTTTCGTATATACCTTTTGATATTACTATACCTATGGTCATTAACATAGCCGCGTTTAACCTTTTGAGGTAAACGTTTAGTTAAAAGGTCTTTAGGGTGTCCCCGGAATTTGATAGTGTATTGACGTTAAGAGGTACTTGCTAAAGGCTCTCAGTTCATCAGCAGCAGTAAGAATAAATCTAGTGTGTGTAATTTCAGGAAGGATTACTCTATTATCCACTTCTAGCATTCTTAATGCCCCTTCTTCTAAATCAGATTCAGGTACTAAATAAGAATCAAATTCAACAAAATCCCCATCACTATTTAAGAAATCTGGGTATTCATAACTTCAATATCATTGGTGCCCCTCTGCTAATACAGATAATGAAGGATCTGTAACCTCATCCATTAAATATAATAGTTTGAAAGAAGGGAAAGCAATTAATACTAAGATTAGTGCAGGAGTTATTGTTCATATTAATTCTATTAGTGTCTAAAATAATAATATATTTCTATATTATGCGGACTATATCATCATATGTTAAGGTTAACTACTACATATGTCTCACGTGTAGTCTCTGAGGATCCTACTCATAATTTAAATATATATTACTTTGGTTTCCTGCTGATTGTCCATTGTATCATCCATTAAAGTTGTCACTAGTCTAGTCATAAGTATTTAAGGCTTTAGGGGTTTCCAGCATATAGTGAGATTTTATTCATAGTTGTTCTAATTATATTCATTTATTTGGGAGCTTGGCCCGAAAATTTATATCTATCTTTAAATATTTCTCCAGAACACATATATTTAATAATAGTACTACCACTAATACCTAAAAACAAACCTGCTTTTCTAGCAGAAATGAAATTTCCTATAAATTTAAATCCTTCTGAATTACATTTTTCATAAATATTAACAGGATTACCATTAACTTTACTCATTTTTTCTAAAGTACTAGGTAAATGTTTTCTACCTGTAGCTTTTTGTTTCATGAGCTCTATAGCTTCATTGGTGTGAGTTTTACCATAAAAAGAATTACCTTGGCCTTTTCTCATTGAACTCATAAGTTCTTTAGTTTGTTCAGTGTGAGTTCTATTGTATAAAGGAGAATTTGTTCCTATATATTTACCTTTCAAGCTTAAACTACGTTTATCTTTACTTTCTTGTGTATGTTTATAACCTGATGAACTTCCAGCTATTTTTAATGTATTATATACTGGTTTTATCATATCCATATAATATTGCTCTCTTTCGTTTAAAATATCTTTGTCACAATATTCTAAGATACTAATAGAAAAATTAGCATAACCATATTTTATTAAAGCTCTACTTATAACAAGAGTATTCCTATTTTTTAGGTAACTTAAAGTAAAATATTTTGTGAATCTTTTACCTAAATCAATAGATTGACCAACATATTTATCTTTATTAAGTAAATTTGTTAAAAGGTATATCCCAGATTTATTTTTATTTTCATCTATAATTTGTTTTTTAAGAGTGGCATTTTCATATAATTTTACTACATTTATTTCTAACTTTATAGGTAAAGTCTCTTCGTTAATTTTAGGAGTTGAATAAGTAGAGTAATGTTTTTTTTTAATATAATTAGAGTACTTTTGGATAGGCACACATCTACCATGATTTAAATATTTGTTACTAATAGGAGATTTAGAACTCTCAAAATTTTTAATTATAGCTCCTTGGATTCAACCTACAATAAATAATATAGCAACCAAGTAATACATAATATTATCATGTAACTCTACAAGAGCTTCCATTTGTGGACTAGCACTATCTTGGAAGTATAGACCTCACGCTCTTGGTGCATCACACATAATAGAATCATTTGTTAAAAATAGTAAATCAGATGTCAAATAATAAAGTGTTAATATAGCACCAACACCTGCTATTAATGAAAATAAACCTATTAGTACGGGAAGAATAGATATAAGAGATGATAGTATAACTACTTGACCTCCACGTACTATACCTCCAATTATTTTACCAGTGCTTTGTAGAGGTAAACTAGTAAATGCGTGAGGTTTAGGTGGATTATCTAGAGCTCACTCTAAACCAGGAGCAGTTTTATCTTTAAGTATTCTTAAGTAATCACTAAATAATTGAGGTACAGCTCAAGGGTAACCAAAAACAGCTTTACCTTTAACAAGTTGTAAATAGACTATTTGTAAGAACAATGCAGTAGCAGCAACAGAAATAATTGAACCAATACTACTAATAAAGTTTCAACCTGTGAAAGCATCAGGATAATCACTTACCCGACGTGGCATTCCTTGTAAACCTAAGAAATGTTGAGGGAAGAATGTAATATTACAAAAATTTTGAAATAAATCAGTAATTAGATTTATTTACTCAGTAAATTTCTTTACTGTTAGGACTATGTCTTAATATACAATAAAAACTAAGTAATCTATAACACTTACTACTTAGTAAATGACAGGTTTATATATAGGGGCGGTTAGCATAAAAATTTATTATTTTATGCAACCACTTATAATGGTGATTTGTATTTAAAGATTATTATAGCTAAATATTTTTATATCTATTTATCTTTTTAATCCCTTTTAACCAAAGTTTAAAATTTAAAGCTTTTTTACCTTTAAATTTTACTAAGGATGGGTTACTAAAAAAAATTATTACATTTTTGATAGTCTCTATAGATGTTGCTATAATATAAGAATGATTTTTACTATTAGTTGTCAAAGCTAGTTCTCTTTTTAAATTTAGTCTATTTCTAATCTGATTAAGTAATAATGTATTATCATTTTTACTAATCCTAAATTCAGCTCTTAAATTAGATTGATAATTAGTAGGGTCTTTTATAAAATAAAAACTACCTTCAGCTTCAGTAAATCCTACTATTCAATTATCAAAGTAATCAGGATACTCCACTCTTAAATTTATTAATAAATCATCTAAAGATAATCTATATAAGTTCTCTGGAGTTTTTTCTAACAAATATTCACAATAATTTTTATCTTCTATAGTAGCACGTTTACTATTTAATACTTTATATAGAAAAGTATTTCGAAAATTTAAATAAGAATCTCGCTTTTTTTCTGTTAATAATGGATATTTGTCAAAAATAGGTATAAGAATATATAATATATGATGAACTTTTTTAATTCTAAAAATAGCTACATTATTGTATTTTCTAACAGTACCGCAACCTAAAAAAGATTTTATTTTATATAATAACCTAATATCTTCTATCTCTAAACCAATAGTATATTCATGTCTCCAACTATTAGCATATTTTTTTTCTTTATAAACACTTAAACAACCATCACCATCAGAAAATCCTACAAACCATTGTATATCTTTTGCGTTCAGTCTCTGAGAAGCTTTTTGAATTAATGATGAAGAAACAGTAAAATTACGGCAAAGGCTTTTCACCATTAAATTCTTTACTTCTACTAATTTAGCCATTAGATAATTCTTTGTTAGTAAAAAGAGATTAAATATAATACGCTCTGTAAAAGTGCGAGAGTGAGTGCTTTTAATCTTAAAACAAAGAATTTTTACTAGAATTATCCTTAATATCATAAATATATATAATATAGCTATTCCTAGTATCAAACAAAATTGAAAAGGGGCTAACTTATTAACCCCTGCAAATAAAACTCAGAAATGAGCTTTAGAGTATAATAAATTATAATCTAATCCTAATATTTTAGGTATTCAGAAATATCATCCACTATATAAAGCAAATACAGCACCCATACTTAAAACGTAGTGGAAATGCAAATTTAAAAATAATAGATATTATTTAATCTATACTTTCTAATGGTGGACTATATCATTATCTAATTTTTTCTACAAAAGGTACTCTTTGTCATAAAGGATTCTTATATTGAATTCAATCTAATATAAATTCAGAATATTTTTTAAACTCTAAACTTTCTTTAGGTTCATTTTTAAATTCCCTTATTTCACTAAACTTTTTTATTTTTGATATTCTATAGAATTTAAAATCTGAATATAATCTGTTTTTCATGAAATATTCGTATAAGAATACCATACCTTTTACGTTTTGGTATTTATATGATATAGAGTTATGAGATTTTCTGAGTAAAACAGCGGGTTTATAATTTGGTATCACATTGTCTAAATTTAGTTTACTACTAAACTCGTTATGTTCAAATTCTAAGTTACATTCTATTCTATTTCCAGCATAGTTATATACAATAGTACCATCTGTATCAACTAAGCCTGCTAAATAAGGGTCGTTAGGTTCAATATTGTAATTTGCTTCTTTATAAGCTATGCCTAAATAATCGCAAGATTTTTTTAATCCTACTACTTTTAGTCTAATTAAACCATTAATATTCTTAATTAAGAATAACATTTCCTCTTTTTTACTAATAATTCAGATGGAATGTGGTTTATTCTTATCAGATCTAATTCTACCTATGTGTAAGATATCTTGAATGTGACTTAATATTCTCATATCTCTGTTATGCAATTTAATTCTAATAGTTTTTAAAACTATCTTAGAATTAATATTTCTAATGTCAAAGTTACCATCCCCGTCTATAATACCAGCTAGTCATTTGAAAAACTCTTTATTTGAAATATCTTTACCTTTTGAATCAGATATTTGGCGTGTAGTCTCTGAGAATCCTTTACAGTTTTCTGCTGATTGTATGTCCGTATTTTTTAAAAATACAGGTTTGTTATCATTTTCACTATGTATAGTTAGAAATTTAAATTTTCTAGAGGCATCTATTTTTAAAAGATAATAAAATAATATACATAGTAGACAACAACCTAAAAACATGGTTTCCAGCATATAGCCAAATGCGAAATAACCTAAAAGATTATTAAGGCCCAATTGAGCAACTACATAGTAAGTATCGTGGAAAGCAATATCAAGTGAAGCATTAGCAAGTACAACACCACTTACGTATAAACATCTAAATTTTTATTTCTTACTATTTTTAATTTACAAAATAATATTTTAATTATCTTTAAATAACAATGTTAAATTAAAAATCATCTTCTTTTCATACATCCACTTTTGGATATCTTGGTGCATATTATTCTGCAATACCTTCATAACCTTTGTTAAATCAGGCATAATCATCGCTATAATCTCAAGTATGACCCCCCCCCAGAATTTAAAGTGTCCCTGGGAGACTAACTTAAGGAGAATCTTTTATAATATCAGTATGAATATAACCCCATTTAATCTAGCTGCTCAATATTTCCGCATGATATTTTCACGTTCCCATATATATCTAGCTAAAGGAGTCTCTGGTTGAGTTTGTACTTCTGATCACATAGGAGAGGTTGGAAATTATCATTCTGTTGACTAAATATAACTGCAATCCAATCACGTCAACTATAAATCATGTTCAACCATCATTCCATTAATTTAGGCTGCTCTGTCATTGAACCATCTATTACAGTATGTTGTGACTCAGAAGGTTGTACTTGTAAAATTGAAACTATTATTCCTGGACTTCTGCTATAAGAACTATGAACGGATGATTCAGTATATAAATATTCATGGCTATCGCTAAATCCAAACATACCTTCAAAAGCATCAACTCCTGTTGAAAGTAAACAAATTATGTATAGTGTAATATTAAAAGCATAAGTTGTACAATCTAATATAACAACCAAGTACCGTTAAAAAAAATATATTACTTTGTATTTTTCTAAATTACAAATATATTCAATATAAATCACATTAAACCTATTAAAGGAGGAAAGAAATAACTTTTTTTTTATTAACCTTATCTGTTAAAATTATAGGACTTTTTAATTCAGTTTCTTGAGTTGTATTTAGATTAAATTCTTGTTCTAACCTCTCATAACGGAAATAATAACCAGAAGGATGAAAACCGTTGACTTTAGCTAAATTTCTAATAGTAGATTGACTAATACAATATATTTTACTAGCTGCAGTAACTCCTGAATACTTTGCTATAAAATTACAGTCTTTGTCATAAACAAATACACTTTTTTTTACATGTGAATTGTCTGCTATCTCTTTACAGAGTTGCTCACCTTCTTTAGTGTTTCAATGTTTTATTAGAGGAGTATCACTAATGTTATAAGGTATATTATTAAAATATCACTCTCCTCTAAATAAATCTTGTCTTTTTAAGTATGTAACTATAGTAGGGTGATTTGACTTTAATTTAATAGATAGTGTTTTTACTGAGGGATATATAGCTAATAATCTTTTATATGAATTATAAACATAAACAGGGTACTTTGCATTAGCTTCAATCATTCTTACCTTAGCTTCCATAGAATGATTTTTAGAGTAAAATGGATTATTTTCCCCTGTTAAAGCTTTTGATATTAATGCTTTAGTTTCTTCTGAATGTACTCTGTTTGTAGCCAATTTAGATAGTAATAGTTTAGTTTCCTCTGTATGTTTATAACCTATAGAAGAATATCCTTGTTTTAATACATTGTAGTAAGGAATTAAATTTATAATATAACGAGTTTCAACTAAGGCTAACTGCTCAGGTTCAACATATTCTAATATTCATACAGAAAAATTGGAGTGATTATATTTAAGTAAAGCACGTACAATAGGCATATTAATGTTTTGTTTACTTTTCAAGAAGCTGACATTAAGATAGTTTCGCATTCTGTTAGCTATATTTATAGAACTTCCTACATAAGTATGACCATTAATATTATTTATTAAATAATAAACACCTGATTTACTATTAGATTCCGCTAATAAATTAACTCTGTCCTCCTTAAAGTTATCGTAAACTTTTATAGGAGTTAATGTTTTATTATTATTATTATTATTATTATTCTTATTAGGTCCACCTGTTAAATTAGAATAGTTACGACTAAATAATAAATTATTAGTATTAGCTTTAGTTTGCATAAAAGAATTAAAAAAGTAGTAAGAGATAAAAATTAAGAGTTTATTTACATGGACTATATCTTCTCATAAAATACGTTTTTTTAACAATAATTTTAGAGGATTACGTGTAGTCTCTGAGGTACCTATTAGAATACTTATGCTAACCATTTTAAATATATAATGTGCTAAATAAGTTCATAAGTTACCTGCTGATTGTACCAAATAGAAGATTATTACTGTATAAAAACATAGTACCGCTATTAAGGGTAGGTCCCAGCATATGGTAATCTTTAAAGGGAGAGCCAAGTGGTTTGATAACCCTCCTATTGTAAACATGAATACAAAACCTAATGCAAATAATAATGATGGTACTAAGTGTAAAGAACCACCATAACAAGTGGCTAATCAAGAGAATATCTTAATACCAGTAGGAACTGCAATAATTAGAGTTGCAGCCGTGAAATATGCTCTTGTATCCACGTCTAAACCAACTGTGTACATGTGGTGTAGCACTTTATTAATTTTCTATTTTAATTAATAAAACCTGGACTATATCTTATACTTATGATTTATTAGCTTGACCCTTTGGTAAGTTTTGTATTGTAAAATAGTTCATATTATGTCTTAGTTTTCTTACACGATTTAAATCGTTATCAGATAAAGGTTGTTTATTTAAAACAATGTTAATTATTTCAGTTCAAATACGAAAAGACTCTTTTTTAGTAGTTTTTAATTTATAAAGATTAAAGTAGTTTATTATTTTTGAACTAATAATTTTTTTTTTATCATTACAATAAAAAGTTAATCTAAACATATCATTCAAAACTTTTTTTTTAGATATTCTTAATACAGCTTTTTTATTTACAGTAAATAATGAAGCTATATTATTCAAAACTTTTTCTTCATATTTTTGATCTAAAATGAATAACATTGATACATAAAAGGATACTTTTGCATTACCTATTTTTACAGAAAAGCAACCCTCAGCATCAGTAAAACCAGATAGCCAAGCATCCTTAAGACTAGGCTCTTTAAGGGTTTCTACTTTTTTAGGTAATCTATTAGTAAAAAATAAGGAGTAATCAAATCTACTTGCATTACTTAAGGCAAAATACCATTTAGTTAATTGATTAACTCTAGATTGTAATACAAGATTACCATTTAGTAATAAATACAATAAAAAAATACCCTTATTATCAGATACAATGTATCTAGAATATTTTCTATTACCTTTTTTGTCATAGAAATCCTTAACTTTACCTATCTTTAATGTTTCATATATTTGATGTAACACTATGTCATCTTTTTGTGTAAGAACAAAACAAGATCTACCTTTATGTTCTAATATAGCACCATCACCTTCTAAAAACCCAACAAATCAAGATAATCAATCATCATCTTGTTTAAACTCTTCCTTAAAGTAATACAAAAAATTTAATTTAAATAAATTATAAGTATTTCCACGTATAGTCTCTGAGGATCCTTTTTTATATTCTACATGATTAGCAATATATAAGTTTCCTGCTGATTGGGCATTCCTATCAGAATTTAAACTATAAAAAGTATCTGATAAGTTTCCTAATTTTGTATAGTAAATAAAGCTAACATTACTTGTAATAAAGTTAACATTACTTGTAATAAAGCTAACATTACTTGTAATAAAGCTAACATTACTTGTAATAAAGCTAACATTACTTGTAATAAAGCTAACATTACTTGTAATAAAGCTAACATTACTTGTAATAAAGTTAACACTACTTGTAACATTACTTGTAATATTACTTGTAATACTACTTGTAATAAATAGAAACAAAAAAAGGTAGCCGTTCCAGCCTACAGTGGAATTTATTACCATATCCTCACGGATATGGAAAGCCAGCCATTGACTTCAAACTACAAATCCTAAAATTCCAATAGAACACATGGCGTAAACCATACCAAGATACTTTTCAATTTAATGAAAATGGACCATCTCTTTGTCAACAAAATAGTTAAATACTTTATAACCTTTGTTCTTTACTCATTAAACTATCCCATTTAACCATAAAATGTTTTCAAGCTTTACCTAAGTCTGAATTAGGTGAAGCACTGTGAGCATGTAGTTGTCTAAGCTCATAAAATCTATTAACCATAGTTAATCTTGTTAACTTTTGAGATCTGCAGGGATTAATTTTAAAATAGTCATTAGCAAGAGATAAAACTTCTTTTTTTCTAAAACAAATTCATTTAAATGCCTCTGTTTTTACCATAGGATAGATTTGACCTCCATATAGCTCAACTAAAGCATCTAACATAAACCTGTTTTTCTGACTAGCAGTTATAAACACTTGACCCGACTTATCATTCAAATATATACTACCATCAGTGTCAAAAAATCCTGCCAATCACGCGCTATAGTATGTTAATGGTTGAGGATCCTTTAACTCTATACCGTACTTATCACAAATTCTTCCTAACTGGAGTATTCTTATGGGATTACGGATTAAACCATTAACACCTTTTATTAGATTCAATAAACCTGCTTTGTGGTGCAATCTATATCTTAAGTAATTATCACCTGCATGGAGCTTTACTGCTCCACCATATTTTTGTTTGATAAGATATAAGATTTTTTTATCTCTAAGTTGTAGATTTATTTCTAGACTTGCATAGCCTTTTTTAGATAATAGAAAACAACCATCACCATCAATAATTCCAGCTAATCATTCGTTAAATTTACCATCCTTTCCTTTTTCATATTTATTTGAACTCTCTTTACTGTCAGGATTATTTGAACTCTCTTTACTGTCAGGATTATTTGAACTCTCTTTACTGTCAGGATTATTTGTACTCTCTTTACTGTCAGGATTATTTGTACTCTCTTTACTGTCAGGATTATTTGAACTCTCTTTACTGTCAGGATTATTTGTACTAACTTCGTAATCTACAAGAGTAATCTCCTTAGCAGGCATTTCCATTTGGAAACTAATATTTTGTTTCAAAGATGAAGTTCTGATAGATATAAGTAAAGTAAGAGTTTCAATTAGTGTTATAAAGTATTTAAAAATTGTAAATATTAAATATTGCATCCTTAAAGATGAATACGTTGACAACAAACATATGGCCTCTGAAATTACTACTCACATGCCTAACCCAGAAAAGTATATTAGTCCAGGTTTGAAGTTTTCACTTCGTGCTTTGGTTATCTGCGGGTTATTCAATATCACTAAAATTTTTACTAAGAAGGTATATATAATACACCTTATACTCTTAGTATTTAGTAATAGCGAATTGTTAAAACAATTCTTGACCTTCCTGCATATAGTTTGTTGCGTTAATAAAGATAACCTTATTAAAGAGCTATTTTGTAAATAACCAAATACGCTCTTATTGGAATTAGCAGATATTACAGTACTTATTATACCAAATCCTGGTATTATTAATATATAACAATAATTTGATTAAAGGAATAGCTGTGTATTATAACACAGTCTTTTCTCTATTAATACTCAAAGACTTTTATATCTTTGTTAGGACTTTATCTTGAATTGTAGTATTTTCTTCATGACGGTTTATTAAGGATTTAATTGTTAGTATTTTAGATAGCCCTTTATCTGTTAAGTGTTCTTTGTTTTGTATTAATCTATACACCTTTCTTCATCTTAAATAGCTTATATATTTTCTAGATTGTAAGTGATAATGATCAAAATATTCTATAACCCTTTTAGCAGAACCGAAACTAGTAGAACCATAGTAATAGGTATCTTGAGACTTCCTATATCCAATGTTTCCACCTAAGTATTCTTTTATCATATTTAACAATAACTCACTTTTTTGATCTATTTGAAAATTTAATCTAATTTCCGGTTTATTTCTGGTGATACGTTTAATAAGTTTTATTTGAAAACTACCATCCGCATCAGAAAACCCTGCTAATCAGTGGTTATCAAAATTTTTACTTGAATCTATAGTAAAATTCATACTTTGATCTGCATACCTAATATGCCTTAATACGTTATTAACTACTTGGTCAAATTTGTGTTCTGTTCTTAATTTTCCATTTATCAAGTTAATTACATTTAACATACCCTCTTTATTCGATACTATTAAGAGGTATGCGTTTTTGTCCTTTACTTTTCTTACATTACCGTAACCTAATTTTGCTTTCAAGTAATAGGCTAGAAATGCATCTGGAGAACTAAAAACTATAACTAATTGTTGAGCTTTACTAAAATGACCATCCCCGTCTATTAATCCTGCTAGATAATAACCTAATTGTTCATTATTTAGAGGCTTCAAATGTTTAGGAACGTGATCTGATACACGTTTAACATTTTCTAAATTTACTACAATTCCGTCGCGTAAAGTCTCTGAGGTTCCAATTTTTATATTTAAAATGTTACCTGCTGATTTTCTTCATTGTTCTAACTTTTTTACTGTGTCATTTAAGAAGGAGTATTTAGAACTATATAGCGAAGAAGTCCGAGCATATAGCAACGTTAAGAAGCCTATATTTTTAACTTCTGGATGACCAAAGAATCCATTTCTTCAAATTTAACTTTTTAAACTCTCTTGTTAAATCCAGGTACCAGTAGTTTAAACTCCAGGCTTGTGTATCATTTATAAATGATAGAAGAAACCGACTGTACATTAAGCATCATTTCAGACACCCACCAGTGAACCAGTCTGTAGCGGTCACTTAAATAACCGACGGTCTTTAAATGAGAAACTTATTGACCGTTAACACTAGCATCGCTAATATTTTTATTATTTTTCCTTATTTTTATAAAAAAACTATTATTGTTTTTTTTTATAAAATATTTTTATTCTTTTTTATAAAATACTTTTATTTTTTTTTATAAAAATGTTTAGAATCTTATATAAAAAAATATAACCTTTAAACTTAAGAGTTGCAAATAATACTAATTAATATTAACTAAATCTAAGGTATATTCTTATGATAATATTCACTACTTCAGATCTTATATCTTTTTACATCTGTCTTTGTAGTTTCATAACTTACACGTTAAACCTTGACTTTTTTTCCCGTCATATTTAAAGATTACTTTATTTATCATTTTTACTTTTTCAATCATCTCCTGTCTTTTTGACGGGTCTAAATGATCTTTATTTAAAAGATCTTTATTAATATCTTTCCATAATTTATAAGATAAATATTTTTTAGTGTATAATGTATAATTATCAAAATAAGAAAAAATAGAACTACAATTTTTTAATCCTCCTAACCTAAATTCATAAACATTATCTTCTGAATGTTTGGAAACAATACCGCCTTTAAATAATACACAGAAATGCTCTAATATTTTTAGATTTATTTCTCATTTTTGGGATACATTAAAGTTAAAACTAAAACCTCTTTTCGCATTTATTGAACAAGTAAAACAACCTTCCCCGTCTGTGAATCCTGCAAATCATGCATCATTTAAAGTAGGTAGAATAGATCTATTCTTAAACACTACAGGTTCTAATAGTATTCTACCTATATTAGCTCATTTATTGAATCCTTCAACAAAAGTATAAAATTTTTCTTGTCTTTTTGGTAAAACAAGATTACCATTAAATAGACTAATAATAATGTCTATTTCCTTCTTATTTTGTGTAACATATCTACTAGTAATAGCTGATTGAGGTATAACTTTACCGAATCCAAGGATTTCTTGTATAAATTCTAGAATTTGTTTATCAACTGTAGCTTGTGTAATAACAAATACCAAATCTCCTCTATTATTTACTATAAAAGAGCCCTCTCCTTCAGTGAAACCTACTAATCAAGTTAAAAATTTTTCTGAAGGAATATTATTATTTGGCAAATGAGCGTTGTATTTCTCATAAAATGCAGAAAAATCAAATCCATTGTTAGATGGGTTATAATCAGACATATGTCTTTTGACGATTGATGGGCTAAAAGCAGGAAAAATGAATAAATTGGATAATATAAAATAATCTTCATATATTACTTTTGAGAAAAGATGTTGGTATAATATAGGATCACCACCACCTGCTACCTCAAAGAATGAAGTGTTGAAGTTTCTATCTGTTAATCAAATCTACCTTTTTAGCCATTTTACAGGCTGAGATAAGGCACTTATCCCTAAATAGTATTTTACTACTATCCATTTTACAGATAATGTTAAGTTTATAGAATGAGTTTATGCAAAAAAATCTTTTTAATGTATCTATTTATAAAATGTATAATTCTTATTCCGGCTTCGCAAATTATACACCCTTCTCCAGGTTACCCTCTCAATTTTTTTTTCGGCTTTCTTCCTTTTTATCTCAGCAGTCTTAAGGTAATTCCTCAATACCTTTACCTTATCCCTCAATACCTTTACCTCACCCCTCAATACCTTAGCATCCTTTCTCAACATTGTCATATGATTGCCTGCCTCTTTTGGTGTAAATTTCCTGGGCCCTTGCCTGAAAATATGAAAACGGTCATCCCACTGATACACAGGTTCGATCATTCTTTTTGGATTGTAACCTCTCAGGGTTGAAGGGTTGACTATTGTGGAAGGTATAGGTTCTGTAGCAAGAGAGTAATTAGTATTTGTAAAGAGTTTTCAGGGGCAAACAGTGGTATTTCTGAGAGAATATTTTATGTAAAAACATAAGAGGGAAGCATGTGAAGATAGAAGAAGGTGAATATATAAATGTAAGCTTACCAATTGGTTCATCAACACATTCTGGAATAACTCTGTCCCCAAGTGTAAAGGTATCTGACAAGATTTTTGTTGTTTCATCCTCCAACTTAACATGTCTCCCACTTTGAATTAGAAGGTTGGCAGAAGACATGCTGCCAGAAGACATCTTTGTACAAGGTTTTAAGTATGAAAGAGTAAAGGTGTAGGATGGATAACAAAGTTGGTCTAGCAGACTGCTAATATGTTGAATGGGCTGGTATGGTATGGACCGTTGAAGGAATATGACCAAAAGAATGGCCAATACTTATACTTGATAAGCTTTATGCCTTGACTCTTCACATGCAACCTCAACTCTTCACATAATACCTCAGTTCTTCATATCATAACGATCAGCTGTAAAGGTTAAACAACGACTTACCCCCATAGATCGAGATTTGTATGAGAGATCGAGCTTTATATTAGGCAGCCATACACCAAGACTACCCTTACAGCCAAGAAAGGGGAAAATGATCTATTCAGCTGATGCATCTTCCCTTCAGAATCGCCGATCTGAGTGAGTCATAGATAAGAATCCACCAATAAGTCTCTCCTATTCATTTATTGCCAAGAAAGGGAAAAGATGATCTATTCAGCTGATGCATCTTCCCTTCAGAATCGCCGATCTGAGTGAGTCATAGATAAGGATGGGCCAATCAGATATCTCCACCTTATCTCTTGCCAAGAAGATTATGCGTCATCCCCTCAGGATCAGCGCTAGCACTGAGCCATAGATAAGAATAGACCAACCAAATACCCGCTCTTAATCTTTTGTTGTCCAGGTGACAGGCTCTAGACTCGTACTTCCATACTGTAGCCTGCTTGGCACATTGTTGCCTGCTTGGCATGCTGTAGCCTGCTTGGCACACTTACCTGTTTGGCACGCTGTTCCCTGCTTGGTACATTGTTGCCTGCTTGGCATATTGTTGCCTGCTTATCACGCTGTTGCCTGCTTGGCAAATAGAAGTATAAGTATCTCTCATTTCTCCCAACTTATTTTGTCCTCACCACCTCACCAAGTCATCTCAACATCAGATCAATCCTTTCAAACACCACTTTCATCCAAGAAGTTTTCACCTACCACCCACCATCAACAAAAATGTCGGACTATTGCGCTATTCCCTCCATCCAATTTGCAATGAAGCGAATCCAGGATCCTTCATCGCTCGGACATGGCCCCAGACCATATGAACATCATGTCGGATCTTGGGCTTTCACCATGTTGAAAACAGTGTTCCATGGACCAGAATGGATCATCACGCCAGAAAAGACAGATGAAAACTCCAGAAAAAGGCCGGATCTTGTGGTGGAAAAATTCAAAGATGGAAAGGCAGAGCATTATCTGTTCATGGAGTTGAAGGCCAGTGAGGGTGATCGCTTTGAAGATGCTATTTCCCAGGTTGTGGATGAAATAGCAGACACAATGGAGGAAGATATTGAAGGATACGTTGTTGTACAGCGTGGCTTAAAGATTGGATTCTTTGAATACCACAACGATGTTTCCAACTTGGATGAAGAAAATATTCCTCATTTCAAAGGATGCATATCCCTCACTCAGGACTATAAGATTGGCGGGAAAGTCACAAAGGTCCTCTCCGAACCGCTGCCGGCTGACGTGGATTTCCTTTTCCACAACCACACCAAGCTAAGAAAGGTTACTGAAAACCGGGATGCTGCAGCAGAGTACAAGACACCATGCATATTTGATATATGCAAACATCAGAAAGTGATCAACTTACTCTTCGACCATATGGTCAATAAAAACCCAAGATCTTCTGTTTAAGTTAGATATTGTCTGGAAAGGTTTCAAATGTTTAATTGTAGTGGATTAGAGCATTCAACATACTCAATCCTATCCAATCTTTATGTAATTTAATTTATAGTTTCAATTTTACATTTATCAGCTTCACTTTTTATATCAACACCAGCCCTTAACTTAGTTATGTGTTTGATCGCTTTTATGGTGCAGATTGTAGAGGGATAACACAAAAAGGGTTTAATCTGCTCTTTTAAAGCACCCGCACCTCTCATAAAGATGTTCTTTAACATATAAGTATGAATCTTAATCCACCTAGTCCAAAATAAATATTTAAAGACTCATATATATTATATGATATATCCTAATAAACTGTTTAAAAATAACATTATCCTGCAATGTTTCCATGGAGGTTTGACTATATCTTAAGCTTGCGCTAACCAACTTTTAGTCGATGAACTGCACACCATAATAATTATAAATTATCATGCTGCTTGGCTGCGGATTACCCATTTCCTTTCGTACATAAATTTCGATTTTACCATACCACGAGTCATTACCTGTGCCACAAGATGTGTTACCACTCTTGTTTGGTTGAAATTTCTTTAGGGCTTCCCCGTCAATTTGATGGTTTAGTGCAGGAGGTTCACTCCCACAAATAGGCATAAAATAGGGTTCTCAATCCTAAACATACCATAGTAATTCCCATTAAATTGTTGACTTACTGGATAAAATCCCATAGTTTAAAATGTTACACATTAAACTTAAAAAGTTATTAAACTTAGTGTAAGTACGCAAACACTCTCGTGCTTGATCGGACCATATCTTATATTTTTACGTTGTAGAAATATTGTAAATGAGCTCAGGTAAAAACTGTTCTATAATTATTCATACCTGATTTTATTTTTACTATTTTTTCCTTCCCTTCATATGTTTTATGTTCACCCTTTTCAAACAAGTCTACTACCTTTATTCAATCTAAGGAATCTAAATGTTTAGTTCCAAATAAAGGAAAATTTAAAAGATAATTTTTAACAAAAATATTACCTTTAAGGCTAGTTGTTCTAACCCTATACTCAGGTTTCGGTTTATCCGATCTTATTTTTTTTACTTCTGTATTTAAAAACTCAGCAATAAAAGTTAAAAACTCTAAATTATCATATCCTTTATGATCTTCCCGTCTTTGAGAAATTTCTAGTTTACACTCCAATTTAGGATATTTACCTGAAAGAGTAGTTCTTACCTGAAAAGAAGCGTCTGCTTCTATAAACCCTGACAGTCATGGATTAGAACTTAAGGGTTCTATAGATATAGGGTATTTTTCAATACTCGTTCCTTTAGTTTGATTTAAAAAATCTATTAATGCATTAAGACTATGTATTTTAGGTGTCCTCATATTACCGTTAATTAATGAAATAATGAACAATATACCTTCATAGCTATTTATAGTTAATATGTAAGCATTTACCCCTTTTTTTCTAGATAATGAACCTACACCTAATTCTTTTTGAACAAGTAAAGCTAAGGGTAAGTCTTTTAAATGAAAAACTATTTGTATAGCAGGGTAATTTAAATTACCCTTAGGACTTCTTAATGCTTTAGGTGTAACTATTGTACCATCACCTTCAATAAGCCCGGTAAAATAATAACTAAAGAGAGATTTATTTAAATTTTTACTATTGTTATTAGTATGAATATATCTAAGAGTTGTGCATAAAGGAAAGGTTAAAATATATAAACTACAACCAAAATATTTTGGCGTATAGCCTCTGAGGTTCTCTAAAAAGTTCAAACTTAATAGATTACCTGCTGATTGCGATATATATTCATATAACGGTTCCCAGAATACAGCCAAATTTAGAGCCGGCAGAATTAGTTTACCGGCTAAAACGGGAAGTGATAATAATAATAAAACAGCTGTGATTACAACTGCTCATGCAAATAATATAAGTTTATGTAATCTTATACCAGGACTTCTCATGTTAAATGTTGTTGTAATGACACTAATAATAGTTAATTTAAAAAATTAACCATTACTATAGCGGACTATATCTTCAGCGTATTTTTAAAGTATGTTGTCTACTTAAAATACGGTGTCTAACGTGTAGTCTCTGAGGATCCCATCGTTTATTGGTATCCAACCCAAAGGTTGAATCCTACTTACAAGTTTCACGGTATCCAACCCAAAGGTCGGATCCTAATTACAATCTATAAGATTACTTTGGTTTCCTGCTGATTGAGCATAGCCTATAAGATTTTCACTTATTTATTCTTTAAGTACTTATAGACACTGAGCTGTTCCAGCATATAGTTAGAATTTTTATATGAACCCCATTAGTACGTATTTATTTTTTTTTACACGAATTTATAAAAATATCCGTGATAAGCTTTGCCTGAATGAATATATTTAACCAGTGTTATTGGACTAGCGGGTAAACCCTTGTCTTTCAAATATTCTACACATTTACCTAAACTAGGTAACATTATAATATTATTTGCATCATTAATATCTGTTAATACAACAGGTTTAGCTAAACTATTTAAAGGTTTACTAATATTATGTTTTAATCTATCTTTTTCTAACATTAAGGATAAGTCTGAATCAGTCATATCTTTAACTTTAGCTGTTAAAACAGGTTCTCTTAAAAAAAGATATTTGTTTAAATAATAAGTACCATTGTCTAAATGTTTAGTAAATGTTGAATGATGAACGTTAAATTTTCTAATAAAATCGATTTGTTGAGTAGAACTATAATATAATATGGACATATCTCTATTGTACATATATAAACTTCTTGCATTAGATCCACTAGGATTATTTGCAACTCTAATAGTATTCAAGGTAAAATTAGGATCTAATAAATAGTATTGTTCTAACACTATTTCTGAACTTTTTATGTAGTTATTATAAAGCGGAAAAACTTCTAAAGTAAAGTTTTTTAACTTTTCTTTTTTCAATAAAGGAATCAGTAAACCACTTTCTCTATGTGTAAGAGAAATGTAACCATTTAATCTAAAAGCTAACTCCGAAGATGAACCCACATATTTTTTACCCGTAGTTAGGTGTGTAAATATGTATATACCTGGTATTCTTTGTTTTCCATGGGGTGAACCAAGCTTATCTTTAAGTATTTCTTTAGTTATACTCTTACTATTTAAATTCGTTAATACAAAACTAGGTGTATTAAGTAAATCCTTTAGTTTTTCATCAGTTGTTGTAATATTACAATAAGCTAATATTTCATTTATTTTTCTAGCATCTGCAGGTTTATCACTATTAAGTTGTTCAAATGCTACAACATGACTATGTTTATTTGGACCACTTCTACCAAAAACATCTTTTCATTTATTATCAAATTTAGGGTTTTTAGTAGGTTTACCTGGGTCATTCTCACCCGGATTACCCTTAAAATTCGAATCAAATTTATTCAAACTAGAATAACATTTATAAAAATTTCATTTAAAGCTTATATAATTTTTTCAATTCCTAAAAATAAATACGTGTCAATTTAAAATTAAATTCATAGCACCTAAAAGTGAGCTAATACCAGATAAATGTAATCCAAAAATAGCTAAATCCACACTTGGACCACTATGACTTTGTATACCTGATAAAGGAGGATAAAGAGTTCAACCTGTACCTGCCCCATTTTCAATACCACCTGCAAATAAGAAAAGTACAATACTAGGTATTAAAGATAAATAACTTATATTATTAAGTCTAGGGAATGCCATATCAGGACCTCCTAAACCTAATGGAAGTAAGAAATTACCAAAACCTCCAATTAAAGCTGGCATAACCATGAAGAAAATCATAATTATAGCATGAGCTGTTATAATACTATTATATAATTGATAATCAGCTATATATTGTACACCAGGACCTGACAACTCTAATCTGATCAATACAGAAAAGGCAGTACCTACTAATCCTGAAAATAATGCATATATTAAATATAACACACCTATATCTTTGGCATTAGAAGATAAAAATCATCTTTCAAACCACATGGTAATAGAAGATGTTTTTATACTCAAAGTGTTATATTTATCAAAATTAGATAAAACAATACTATTTTTAAAATGTTTAAAAATATTGCTCTCAGAGACGTAACCTAGTTTATGCCTATGAGTAGAGAGCATGTTTTATCTAAATTTATGTGTAGTTTTGAATTTATTTAATGAAAAAAAAAATAAATTAATAAAAAAGAATTTTTATTACATCATTGTTTTTAAGAAAAGTTAAAGATCAACATCATTCACAATAATAATTAAATATATTTTAAAGAGTTTATTTATAATTATAATCATTATACTATTAATAAAAATAATTAATCAATAATTATAAAAGTATGGCAGAAAAAGTTATGGCAGAAAAAAGTATGGGATAGATTAGCTAATACATCCTTTCTAAAAACTATGACATAACTTAACTAGTCTATCCTTTCTAAAAAGTATATGATTAGTTTATGACTCCAGATATTAGAAAATAAACATATCTATTTAGATGGGTCATGCTATATAGGGAGAATATTAATATATATATGTATATATATATATTTAATTAAAGCCCAGTCCACTAAATAAAACAACTAACTTCTTATACTATTGTTAATATTTGTTGTTAATAATGGAATACACTCATACAACATTTGCAACATATTACCATATATTTTTTATGTGTCATTCTTTATTTACATTTAAATTTTTACAGATATGTAACTATAAAATAAACAAAGACACAGAGTATTACTTAGATATATTTATTAAGCTCTTAAAGTACTAATCTAATTATAGAGCATCTTTTATATATGAACAAGATAGCACTACAAAAACCTGAGATTGTATAAATGCTATACCCTATTCTAATCCTGAAAATGCTATAATAAAAGCTAAAGGTAATAACCCTAAGATGAAGAAAATTAATCCTGAATTCACAATATTGTATGTAAACCCACTTAGTATATTTAATAGGATATGATCTAATAATGTTAAAAAATAGCTAAGAAAAATAAAGCTTCAGATATTATAAAGAATCCTACACCTAAATTTAAACCTATTTGTACAGCTACTGGAAAATAAAACACAAAAGATAAACTAGAATTATCTTTAAAGTGTACTCCTCAAGCTGCAGGTCCATCACACAATCTAGAATTTTAATTACCACAAAAAATTAATAATAGTAGGATAACAGAAATATACAGATTAATAATTAAAACATCATAATTCCCTCTTTCAATAGAAGTAACTATTATTTTATACGTACTTATAAACTTACGTACTAAATTAATTAGCTGTATTATTAAAAGAATTGTAATTAAATATGAAACATTAAAATAAATATAAGGTATGGTAATATTTATATCCAATATATTTAAATAGATTACAAATAATATACCTCATGTAAATACAAACGAAAATAATTGTAAAAAAGGTATAATCAATCTAAATTTTGAAAAATATAATATAATAGGTAGGCTGCTTTTACTTTCTTCTCCTGAACCTGGGCCTTTTTGTATATCCTTATCAGATTCAACACTAGAAGATGAATGTTTAGGACGTTTATGTGGCCTTATTTCTTCATCTGAATAAGAATCTTCATCTGAAGAAGAATCTTCACTTGATGGTTTTTCAACCTTAGGTTTAAAAGGCATTACCCCAATTTCATTTAAATCATTTTCTAAACGACTCATTTTTTCTTTATTTCTAATATATTTTTTTAGTTTATCAGCTAATTCCTTTTCAATATTTTCTTTAATATCCTTATTAAGATTACCATTATCTAATATCATCTTAAGATTATTATGATCCCGGGCTAATACTTGATTTTTTGCATCTAAAGCATTTTTTTTTCAGTATAAACGATGGAATTTATTTAATTTTTCTTGTATAGTATACTCAGGAATAATTGCTCTTGCTTTACCTTTAAAAGAACCGGAGCCAGAGCCAGAACCAGAGCCAGAACCAGAACCAGAGACAGAGCCAAACTTATTAAATAAATCAGATCCGCTTTGTAAAGGTAAACTAGCAAATTTATATGGCTTTGGTGCAGGATTAGTTAAAGTTAATTGTAATATAATACCACTAATAAGCATAATAAATTCATGAAACATAGTTGTAGGACATGTAGTAAATAAACCTACAAAAATTACTGCAGCTTTTTTAAAAAAGAAGTAATTTAAAAATTTATATACAGTTAAAAACACACTAACACTATATAAATACGATATTAGTGTAATTCTAAAGCATCCTTTATATAAGAACATGATAGTACTACAAAAACCTGAGATTGTATAAATGCTATACCCAATTCTAGCCCTGAAAAAGCTATTATAAAAGTTAGTGGTAATAATCCTAAAATAAAAAAAATTAATCCTGAATTCATAATATTGTATGTAAATCCACTTAATATATTTAACAACATATGACCTGATAATCGTTCAACAAATTCATCCTAAAAATATGTTATTTCTTAATGTAAATTAAATTTTATTGTAATATATTGCTTTTAACCTATCTCGTTACGTATCCGTATCTGTCTAAAATCCGCTACGTATATCTTAGTATTCTAATTTACAATTTTGAACAAATATTTACCTTTAAAAGGTTTAGTTCTATTTTCTTTTAAATATAAAGATATACTCGCTTGATGATAACCTAATGTTCTAGCAGCACCGCCAATAGAAGAGTATATTGTAACCTCTTTAGTATCAACATTAGTAACCTCCACTTTCGTAGAAGTTTTTTGAATCTTTCCGTGAATTAAATTAGTACTTTCACCCTTTGACTTTAATCTAAAAATATATTTACCTAAAACAGGATTATCTTGTTCCAAATAAATGTAATTTTCAATATATCTCTTGTTAATATTTAAAGCCTGGGCTGCAGCTCTAATAGCATAATAATTAGTCGTAGTATTTGTTTCTAAGTCAGTTACCTCAACTTCAATACAACTAGGTTGACCTTTAGATAATTTTTTTTTTTAATTCCGGTATTTTGTATTTCTTAGTAGCAGCTATACGCATATTATCTATTGTAGCTTCAGAATGTGTTCACCCAGATACTCGTGAAGGGCTTCCAGGAGTTTTTAATATATTATACTCAGGAGAGTATACTTCAAAAAAATGTTTTTCTCTAGATATAAGACTATCTTTTTCACAAATATCTAAAATAGTCAAAGTAAAGTTACTATAACCATACTTTAATAATGCAACGTAAATAGGCATACTTTTTTCGTTTAGTAGTCTATTTACATTGTAATATTCCAAGAGTCTACACTTTAAAGCCATGGAACTACCTACATATTTCTTACCATTTAATTTATTAGTTCACATATAAATTCCAGCCGTACCTCTGACATACTTAAGTATATCTAATTTGTCTTTATCTGCGTCAGAAAAAAAATTACATTTGAAGAGTCTGTAGAGGAATCATTATTTTTTTGAAGTTGAATATGCCCTTACGGTATTAGATCTGAATCGCTTTGTAGAAAAGGTGTAATTTTTAGATTGATATGATAGATTACGCGATTTCGCGTTATTTAAGTAAAAACAATAAAATGTGACAGATTTCTTAGTAAAAATTTTACTAAAATACAATATAAATCGTACACAACTTTATACTTTCTTTAAAGGTATATATAAACTTTGTACCTCTTAAAGGTGTTTATATAATTTATCCTTTCTTCAAAGTGTTACAATATAAACTTTACATATAACGAAATAGTATAAAGTTAGGATAGGCTATTGTGATATCTTTAATCTTAGGTTACTTAATTTTTCTCCTAAAAACCGGCTTTCCCGGCGACTAGAGTACACCTTACAGTCTTATTAATAACTGAAGAACCGTCTACTCGTTGCTCTTTTACAGATATTTAATTATCTGACTTAGATCCACGATCACCCATTTCTATTACTAGAATCTCTAATGATGTTACTATACCCCCAGCCATTAATGGGGCCACTTCCAAAGTTTCCTTATGAAGCTTAGTTATTAGAGCTTTAGGGCTTACCCGGAATTTGGCTCTTTTACACAATAAGAATGAGGCACCTAATCTCAACTTTTTATGTTGGCAGCTAATCTAAGACCTAAAGACACATTTCTAGCTAAATATGAGATGAATTCTATTAACACTAAAAGAGGTAATAAGCCTAAAGGACAACCTGCTGGAACAAATAAAGAAAAAAATTTCAATCCATGCTCCTTAAATCCTAGAACTGTAGCACCTAACACTACTGTGAAGCTAAGTGAAAATGTTAATATAAAATGTGATGTAGATGCAAAACTATAAGGTACCATACCTATTAGGTTGTTAATTAAAATAAAAATAAACAATGTATACATAAGAGGGAAGTATACTTGACCGTTTTTATTGTTAATTTGATTGATCACTATGCTATGAATAGTAGCATACAATGATTCTTGAGCCAAAGATCATTTATTAGGAGTAATTCTTGAGTAATTAGTAGCTAAAATACTAACAGCAAAAGCTATAAGACTAGCTATTGTCATATACAGTCCTATATTAGTAATAGATATATTAAAATTACCTAATAAAGGTGTGTCAATACTAAAAAGATTTCTGATTTCAAATTGATCAAGAGGGCTGATAATTGTTTGGTATTTAAACATAATATTATAATTTGTTTTACTATAAGTATAATATAAATATATTATATATAAGCATATATATATAACATACTAAAAGGCTATTACAGAATATGTAATTATGGAGCTTATACATTATTATGGAGCTTATACATTCTTATTAAATTAATATATTTTATATAGATATCTTTTATTAGACAGAATAATAACAATATTCCTGACTATCTTTTACAATTAAGACAACCTAATAAAAAAAAATATATACCAAAATGCCTGTTAAATGTAACAACATTTAATAGATATAGATAAATAAAATCTATGTATAAAGCACATAATTCAGCTGATATTAATATACTTTCTTCAAATATTATTAATAAACATAGTACATTCTAAGATTTAATTACTTTTTTATCCTTATTCATTTTAAAGAACTTGTATACAAATAAACGGAGTCCACTTATATAGTATTTGACTAAAAAAAATAAGTATTATTTGAATCTTTAATAAAGTTATATTCAATAAAATAAATAATACTTTTTTAGTGGGGTTTAGTTAATATATATATTTGTTAATCTTATCCCCTTATGCTATACAACTATAAATAATTAATAGTACATAATTACATTGTAAGTTTTAATATCATAATCTTAATTAGAATATTGATTTGTTATACTATTATTAATAACACAATGTTAATTACACAAATCTTATTATTTTCATAACAAATTAACTAGTTGCAAGATAAATAGGCAATTATTATAGTACCAAGAGAAAACAGGATCCAAAGGCTCCATCTAATATAGTAAATAATGAACCTTAATATACTAGACCTGTAGATATTTATATTATGATCCAGTAATTTTAGATTAATTCA
>Ga0190273_10000067_pt1 | contig 58576 bp, 68 predicted proteins | sample Popmic504IS_FD_134513 | JGI IMG/M metagenome (GOLD analysis project Ga0190273, IMG submission 134513) | Populus adjacent soil microbial communities from riparian zone of Shoshone River, Wyoming, USA - 504 IS | ecosystem: Environmental > Terrestrial > Soil > Riparian zone > Trees stand | place...
ACGACGCGGCAGCGGCAGGTGGTTTCGAACCAGAGCAAGTACGACTCGACCTATGGCTCGACGCAGTATGTGCAGTCGGGGATCGTCAACACCTACGGGGCCGGGGGGCTGGTCTCGCAGACCTGTCCCTTCCGAGAACCTCATTTGACAGGCACCCGGCGGTATCGGTGATGCAGTCCGGGGAGGATCGGCTCTGAAACGATCTTCCCAATCGCCTCGATCGGCCTTCCAGCCGGCGTGTCCTTCGCAAGCCCCAGGTGTGTGCGGTCGTTGTTGTAGTACTCGACATACACCTTCAGTACGCGCCGCAGGTGGGCTGCGTCGGCGAAGATGTAGTGGTTCAGGCATTCCCGCTTGATCGAGCCGATGACCCGCTCGACGTAGCCGTTCTGCCACGGTGAGCGGGGCATTGTCGGTTTGTCGCGTATGCCCATGGCGCGCAGCCTGCGCCTGAACGTCAGCCCGTAGGCGCCGTCGTTGTCGCGCACGATGATGGCCGGGGCCTCGTCCCACGGGAAGGCTTCGGTGATCTGCCGCGCCAGCCAGGGGGCGGTTGGGTGGTCAGTGACCTCCACGTGCAGAATCCGCCGGCGGCGGTGCCCAAGGATGACGAGCACGTAAAGCCGCTCGAACGTCGCGGTGAACACGGTCAGCATGTCGATCGCAGCTATGTCGTCGGCGTTCTCGTCGAGGAAGGTCTTCCACCGCGGCGCCATCTTACCCGGACGGCGGGGCATGTATTTGGAGACCGTCGATTGGGCTATGTGGTAGCCCAGCTTGGCCAACTCGCCATGGATGCGAGGGGCGCCCCAGGTGGGGTTCTCCAGCGCCATCCGCACGATCAGCGCGCGGACGTGGCCCGGTATGCGAGGCCGGCCGCTCCGCGACCCCGACTTGCGCCGCCAGTAAAGGCGGGCGGCGTTCTGATGCCAGTATACCAAAAGCCAATGCCGCCGCTCCCACAGCCCTTGCAGGCTCATGCCCACAATGACACACAACGCGCAGATCGCCGGCCACCACCCCATATGTAATAGTCGCCGCGGGCCAGCGAACCGTTTAGCGTCGAAATGCGGCAGGCCCGACCGCTGCAAACCTGCTAAGTCTCTAGGCGGCCGCGAAGCATCGCGCCGGCAGGGTGACCGAGAGCACTGATGGATCCCATCTCGAACGTCGACCGTCTGGTTTTCCTACTTCGTCAGCGGCTGCTCGAACGGTCGAGGACGGCGGGCTCTGGCCCTGCAGGCAAACGCGCGGCTAATCAACGCGCACCCGGCGGGATGGAAAGCGTTCAGGCGCTGGCGGCGATCTCCGGCGTTGATGGCCGGCAGCTTAAGCGTGCGCTGATTCAGAACATCCTCGTCGAACAGCTCGGGACGCCGCTGCTGAACGAAGCCAAATTCCAGGTCGTCGTCGATCAGGTGGTGTCCACGATCGACGACGACGCGGGCTCATCGAAGCTACTGTCGCGGCTCGTTCAGGAACTGCGGACGTCCGCAGGCTAGTTCTTGGCGCTCCCGCCGCGGCCTGCAGTGCCCATCGAGGCCATGGCTTGAGCGATCGTCTTGCCACTCTCGCCAAGAGGCGTGTTCAGGGCGATGGTCCGCACCCGCTCGGCGGCCGCTTCATTTCCCTCACCCATCAGTAGAAGGCTCTTGGCTAGCGCACCGGCGAAGCACTTGCGGTCGAGCCGGAGCGCGACCTCCGTGCGCCCACGGGCGCTTTCTAGTTGGTTTTCGGCGATGTCGAGCACGGCGAGGGCGCCGTGCGTCTCGGCGAACGTGTCGTCTAAGGCCATGGCCTTGTCGAAACGGGCGCGACTGGCGGCGAGGTCTCCCTGCACGAAGTAAGCCCAGCCTGCAGCCACCCAAGACCCGAGGTGGTCGCCGAATATCTCCGCACCCTTATCGAGCCACCCGGCCGCCGGCCCCGACTTTCCTTCCGCCATCAAGGCCAAGCCCTTGCCCAGCAACGCGCGGGCGTTATCCGGGCGGGCGGCCAACGCTTCGTCGAACATCTCCATCGCCGCATGGGCATCGTTGTCGTTGAGAATCAGCATGCCCATCGCCGCAAGTCCGGCCGGCTGGGAGCCGGCTCGGGAGGCGTAATGCTTGGCGAGATCGAGGTTCTCGGCGTCGATCGCGGCCGTGGCTAATGCCCCCATCAAGGCAGTGTCGTCCGGATGGATTTCCGCCAGGATCTCCCCACAGGTGAGGGCGTCTTCGAGCCGTCCGAGGTGATGCATCATCTGCACCTTCAGGGCGGCCGCGGCGGGCAAGGCTGCCGCAGTCGCCTCATCGAGAAGGTCGAGCGCTGCTTGGTAATCTTCCAGCATGGCCTTGGCCCAGGCAAGATTGAACCTGAGAGCCGGGTCCGCGCCTCCGGTCGCGAGCAGTCGCTCAAAGATCGCAACTGCAGACGTGAAGTCACCGCCAGCCAGCGCCACGAGGCCCCGCAGGTTTTGCATCGAGGGGGGGAGCGCCGTCAGCGCCGCATGCCGGTCGATCAGCGCGGACGCCGTTTCAAGCTCGCCACAATCGAAGGCAGCGCTCGCAGCATCCGCGATCAAAGGAAGATTTTTCGGATCGCGCTCTATAAACCCGAGCAGTCGCTGCAGCCTCTGACCAGACGCAGATTGCACCTCCAACGCTTCCATCAACGTCCCCCACGGGCGCCAGATCGTACCGCCGAGCCCATATTAACCTGAAGTCGGCTCCCAAGCCCTCGTAATCTGGCTCGCGTCAGTGTTTCGTTCCCTTGCCCGATTGCTGCAACAGCAGCTGCGCGGCGGAGGTGAATTCCGGTTCGGGGGCGGCCCCCTGCTCATCCAATTTCTTTTGCGCCTCTGTTATCATCATCTGCATGTCGCTGTTCATCATGGGGTTTTCCTGATTGCGGGAAATACCTTCCTTGAGGAGGGCGATAGCTCCGGCAAAGTCGTCGCGCGCCAGGTGGCAGAGCCCGCTCGCGAAGAGGCGCATGTAGTTGTCCGAAGGGAGTTCCTGCAACGGCGCCCAAGTGGTTTCGGCCGCCGTCGCATCGCCGGAGGTGAGCTGGAGGAGGCCCAGCTGGTAGCGCGCGATGGCAAACGCGGGCGCGATCTCAATTGATGTCCTCATGGCTGTCTGCGCCTCCTCGTAGCGTTTGAGGCCGGCCAGCAGAGAACCGCGCAGGAAGTGCAGGCGGGCGTCTCCTCCGTACAGGCCGAGAAGCTCGTCCACCGCGTCCAATCCTTGACCGTTGTCGACCTGGGCGGCGGCCATGGCGTGGCCAAGCCTCTCGGCGGGACATTCGTTAGTCTGCTCATCAGGCATCATCGATGCTCCTCATCGTTCCAACTTGAAGTCGCCTGCGTGCCGCAGCCGTTTGCGTAATAAGCCAATGGCGGCCTGGTGCATTTGCGAGACGCGGCCCTTGGTAACGCCGAGCACGGCCCCGATCTGATCGAAGGTCAGCCCCGTCAGGTAGTGGTGTCGGATGATGATCTGCTCGCGCTCGGGCAGTCCGCCGATCTCTTCAAGCATCCGCCGTATGGTGTCCTTCCAGGCAAGGCTTTCATAGGCGTTAGATGCACGGTCGCGTTCGCCCTCGATTACATAGAGCCCTTCATCGAGCATGAAGCCGATCGCAAGACCGACCGCGAGCTCAGTCAGCACCCGCATGGCCTCGTCGACCGGCAGGCTATCGGCGCCAGCGGCCGCCAGTGAGCGGGCGCGATCCCTGCGGGCTCGGTTACGAAACGAGATCTGTTCGCGGACCTCGCTCATCTTGCCAACGCCATCGACAATGCTGCCGCTGATCCTACGGGCGGCGTAGCCCCTAAAGGGCACCCCTATGTCAGCATCGTAGCGGTCGATCGCCTCCAGCAAGCCTGCGCTTGCCAGCTGGCAGAGGTCTTGGAACTCAATGTCGCCGCTACGGCGGTCCAGCCACTGACGGCGCGCTATTCTGCGAGCGAAGTCAAAGTGGAGGGAGAACAGCTTCTCCCGAGCATACGCTGAGCCGTTGTTGCGGAGCGCCTGCCACAGGGCAGCCTCGTCGTCGGTGGGAGGCAGGGAAGGGGAGCTGCGGGGGCTCTCCTGGGTATTCATTTGAAGCTGCCTACGACGCCCTGGAGCACAAGGCTCCAGCCGTCGATCAGAACGAACATTAGCACCTTCAGCGGCAGCGAGAGGGTGGACGGCGGCACCATCAACATGCCCAGCGCAAGAAGGACGCTCGACACCACCAGATCTATCAGCAGGAACGGCAACAGGATTACAAAACCGATCTTGAACGACACTCTCAGCTCGTTGAGCATGAAGGCGGTCGTAAGCTGCATCAGCCCAACATCTACGGCGCGCGCGGGCAGCGGTTCCTTGGAGATGTCGTAGACGGTCTTGATGTCCTGATCGTGGACCTGTCGCAGCATGAAGACCCGCATCGGCCCCGAGCCGTTGTCAATTGCTTCCTGGATGCTGGCCGAGCCATTGAGAAAGGGCTGCAAAGCGTTGGTGTTCACCATTGTGAACGTCGGAGCCATGATGAAAGCCGTCAGAAACAAAGCCAGACTCACCAGCACCTGGTTCGGCGGCGTCTCAGGCATGCCGAACGCGTGGCGGATCATCGAGAGGACCACAATGATACGCACGAAGGGCGTCATGCAGATGGCTATCGCGGGTATGAGCGTCAGCAGCGTCAGGATCAGCGAGATCCGCACGGCCTCCGAGGTCTCGATGTGAGTGTCCTGAAGGCTGAGCATCTGGTGCGCCGCCGCCGTCGGCGCCCCGGTCGCCGGGGCGGCCGCATAGGCGATGGTGCCCGCTGCGAAGAAGCAGAGCACGACGGCAAGGCCAAGAGCAGGCAGGCTGCGGGGCATTATGAGCTGGCCCGCGAGTTCGTGTGGCTTATCGCGACACTTTGTGGAGAGATGGCGACGAGGAATTCAGCCTCGTCACATGCGACAAGGCAGATGTGCACCTGCGGGCTAATGCGCAGACTTTCCAGCATCGTCAGCCTTCGAGCCGCAGGCACTGTCGCGCGCGGCCACTGTCCGAACGGCCAGCCTGAACTGCCCCAACGCGGTACTCCGCCACCCATCCTTGTCCGCAGCGCAAACGCTCCCCCGACCGCGAGCGCGAGGCATAGAGCCAGCGCGCCCACGACCCTCCACCATGCGACGTCAGGACCGCTGCCCTGCCCGAGTGTCTGCGCGAGGGCCGGCCATGGAAGCATGACTCCCGCCATCGCGATGCTTCGGTTGAACGTAAGCCGCATGCTCATGACAACGGCGCGATCTCCACGATACGCACTCCGAAGTTGTCATCCACCGCGACGATTTCCCCGCGCGCAACAAGCGACTGATTGAGGCGCACCTCGACAAGGTCGTTGATCTTTGGCTCCAGCTTCACCACCGAGCCGGCTGTCAGCGCCAACAGTTCCGCTATCGTGAGCGTAGTCTCGCCGAGGATTGCCTGCAGCGAGACCTGCACATCCTTGAAGATTGCGGAATCCATTGAGACCAACGGCGGCCCCGCGGGCCCAGGCTCGCTGGCGCCCTTTGCATCAACAGCGGCGGAGTTCACAGTACGCGGCGCGGTCATCGATTTCTCATCAAGCTTGCAGGGTGAGGGCCATAGCAGCCCCTGTGTCTGTCGGTTGGGCCTTAGCGAACGGGTGAACAGATCCTGTGAGCCGCAGAGCGGCGGCCGCGTCCAGCGCAGCGTCCAAGATCAGGACGTCCCCGGTGGCCAAGCTCTGCATATCGGTCAAGACGACCTGAGCAGAGCCCAGGACCGCCTCAATGCGAACGGGGGTAGGGGCAAGCGCGGCGCGAAGGCTTTGGAGCTTCCTGGTTCCTGGCATGGTCGCGGGAAGGGAAGCCTTGCAGGCGGGCAGGAGGTCGCGAAGGGCGGCGCTCAACGACAGGAGCGTAGACCCGTGCTCGTCTGCCACGTCGACGATAAGGCCTCCATGAGGCCTGAGAGGGTCGTCAATTACGCACGGGTCAGATAACGCGCCGCTTTCAATCCCCAAGGCGAGCTCAACCCGGGCGACAAGATCCTCAAGCAAGCGCTGCTCGAACATCTGAACCAGCTGCCGATCGGATTTCGACAAAGAAGCACGGTCGACTTCGGCGTCCAGCGCCCAGTCAACTAGTCGGCCCGCAGCCCGCCTGGAACAGCTGATGGCAAACGCCCTGCGATAGACGCGCCAGTCTGCGCCATCATTCAAATTGCGGGTTTGCCGTTCCGCCGCGACAAAACGCGAGGCGCTCAGCCTCGCCTCCGCGAACCATGCGCCCGACCACGCCTCAACCGCCGCCGTGATCTTCTTGCGCAGCGGTTCTCGGGTGATCGCCTCGACGGGGAGCCAATCCCTGACCTCGCCCGTCACCCTTGTCCTCGGATCCCAAAGAGCTGCTGGATCATATCGTTGGAGATGCTGACCACCTGCGATGAGGCCTGGAAGCCTCTTTGTATGAGAATCAGATCCCCGAATTCCTGCGACAGGTCGACATTCGAAGCTTCGACCTGTTTGGAGACCAATTTGCCAATGCCATCGCTGGCGCTGGCGAGCAGCCGGTACTCTCCACCGCCGCGGTTTTCGAACAGGCCATTGCCTACGCGCTGCAGCTGCTGCGGATCTCGGAAGTCTGCAAGTGCGACAGCGCCGAGCAGCTCTGTCTTGGCGTTGGAATAGGTCAGCTTCACCTGACCCTTCTCATCGATGGTGACGCTGGTCAGCGCACCGACGCCGTTTCCGTCAACACTCGCCGCCCGCAGCGTGGAGGTCGTTCCACTTGAGAAGGAGGTGATCTCGCTGAAGTCGAGAACAACCGACAGAGGGTCTGCCCCGAGCGGTGTGTCAGTGATGGTAAGCTTGGTGGTGCTTGGATCCACCGTGCTGCCAATGAACTTCAACACGGGGGGCGGCGGCGTTCCAACCGTCCGGCCGGTCTGGTCAGTGATGTTCACGGTCCATTGGCCAGGAGCCGTGGACCCAACTGCGGTGAGTTTGACCTGCCAGACCTGCTTGGCGCCGCGGGAGTCATAGACGGCTATGTTGGAGACGATTGCTTCCGTGCCGCTGACCGACAAGTTGTCGGCGAACTTGACGGTCGTCGTCGGCTTCGGGGCGCTGGTTCGCTTGGCGTCCAAATTGAGCGAGACAGGCTGTCGCGAGCCATCCAGCACGGCGAGATGGTACTTCGTTCCCTGAAGAGAGATGAAGCCGTCTTCATCGACGATAAATTGGCCGGTGCGCGCATAATAAGTCTTGTCACCGTCCAGCAGCACGAGGAACCCGTTGCCCTGAATTGCGAGGTCGAGATCGCCATCTGATTGGCGCAGATCTCCTTGGCCGAAGTCGATGCGAGGTTCGCCATAGCGAACACCGTTCCCGGCCTGTTGCGCGTCGGTGCTGCTCGAGTAGGTCAGACCGCCTCCACCGTAATTGAACACGTCGGTGAAGTTTATGGAGGTGGCCTTGAACCCGGGCGAGTTCAGGTTGGCGACGTTATTGCTGATCGTCTGCAGCCCTTTTGAGTAGGCGTTCATGCCACTCAGGCCGATGTAAATTGCTCCAAGCATAAGGTGGCTCCCCTCAGCGGACTTGTGAAACGTTGGCGATGGAAACGTTGGCGATGGTCTGCCCGTCGGGCGTCTTGATGGTGATCGTCGGCTGGCCCGTGGAGAAAGAAACGGCCTGGACGACACCAGAGATGGTCGCTGCGCCGGCGTCGAAATCTACCGTCCGGCCAAGCAGGTTGGTGGCTTGGGAGGCAGACTGGGCGGCAAGCAGGTTGGTAATCTGGTCGTTGAGCGTCTGGCTTTGCTGGAGCTGCGAAAATTGCGCGAGCTGCGACACGAATTGGAAATTGTCGACGGGCTTCAGCGGGTCCTGATACGTCAATTGGGTCAAGATAATCTTCAGCAGCGATTGGAAGTCGAGGCCAAAGGCGCTCTGGGCGGAGGAGGTCGACGAACTAACTGCGCTGATCGCCATGAGGCACTCCAAGTCTAGGGAAGGGGGGCAGCTCCAGGTTCGAGCCGTTGAGTGTGAATGCGGCCAGCGAGACGCCAAACTCGGCGGCGAGTTCAGCGGCGGCTTTGCGCAGCCGCACCCTGGCCTCACCGCTCATTTCTGGCGAACCGGCGAGAACCTGCACGGCGCCAGCTTGCTCCGAGACAATCAAGCTAAATGGTTTATTCGCGCTACCCACCACGACGTGTCGTTTGACAATATTGCCAGTGTTGGGCTCAGCAGGCCCGGTGTCGCGCCTAACTTCACTGGGCCGCACGAATGGGACCTCAGCCGTGCCAGCCCCATGATCGGCGGCATGCGTTGGTAAAGGTGACGGCACGGAGACGCCTCCTTTATCAACGTTCGCCGGCCGCCCGCAGACGACGAGGTTGTTTACGTCCGGCTGACGCTCCGCCCGTTCCTCACGTATGTAGACCTCCTCATCATGGTTGTGTGCGGGAAGGTGGAATTCGGCACGTGGCTGTTCCCGCGGCGTCTGAGTTGGGTGCCCCGACCCGAGAACGCCAAGTTCGGAAAAGCCGAACGCCCGCTCTTGCGACCGCGCGGGCAGATCCCCGTCACTCTCGAGCCATTGCGTGAACGGCGCGCTTGGACCAGCTCCCACAGGACCTGCGGGCATCCTCCCAGCAAGAGATGTCATTGTGGGGATGATTTTCATGCTGATGGCCGCCGGTAACTGATCTGGTCGGCGAGGTCGCCGAGGGCGTTTTCCACGTCCACTGCCCGAACTCGCGCGCTTGCCGCCGCCAACAGATCTTCCGCGGCATCAGCGCGTGCGAGCGTCTCCTGCCAGTTCGCGGTACGATGGTGTTTCACATGCTGGCCGTCCCGCACATCCGCCTCGGCGTGCCGCAGTTCGGCCTGGCTGGCGTTGACCTGCGCTGACCAGGCGGCCACGAGCTGCAGGCTGGGCAGCGGGCTCGACATGGCCCGGGCCCAGTCGATTAGGTCCTTGCGCGATGTTTCGGCATCGCTGTCGCGCCGGGCCTCGCGCTGACTAAGGACTCCGCTGGCCTTGGCGACCTCTATCCGCGCCGCGAGTTGCTGGACGCGCCTGATTTCCACGATTTTCTTCATGGCTTTGAGGTGGGCTTTGCGGCGCATGTCAGGCGGCCGCCCTGACCGAGGTGCTTAGTCTCGCGCGGCATGCCTCAAAAGGCGTGTGGTCCGTCTGCCCCTGCCTAAGGTACTGCATTAGGGCCGGCCGCCGCTCAAGCGCCTGATCGATGTCCGGGTTACTGCCCGGGACATAGACGCCCGCCTCGATCAGGGTTCGGGACGACTCATAAGTACTGAGCAGTTGAACGGCGAGCTGCGCATCCTTGCGGTGGGGTTCGGCCATCAATCCGCCAGCCAGACGGCTAATACTGCGAGGTACGTCGATCGCCGGAAAGTGCCCAAGCTCCGCCAGGGTCCGCGAGAGAATGATGTGGCCGTCGAGCAGGGACTTCATCATTTCCGACACGGGATCATCGACATCGTCGGTTTCGCTCAGGACCGTCATTATGGCTGTGATAGAGCCGCCGGATTTCAACGCCCCGCAACGCTCGACGAGTTTCGGGATGGCCGCAAAAACGCTGGGCGTATAGGCGCGCACCGTCGGCGGCTCACCCGCAGCCAGTCCGATCTCGCGCATCGCCATCGCAAGGCGCGTGACCGAGTCGAGCAGCAGCAGCACATGTTGGCCCTGGGCTCGCCAGTGGTCAGCGAGCGCGAGGGCGTAGTCGCAGGCGCGCACGCGCATCGCGGCGGTCTCGTCGGAGGTCGCGGCGACCAGGGTTGTCTTAGCCTTGGCGGCTGGCGAGAGCCCTTCCGACCAAAGCGATTCGACTTCCCTGCCTCGTTCGCCGACCAGGCAAATCACACAGCGGTCCGCCTTCACCTGCTGCGCTAGCTGCGCCATGAGGCTGGTTTTGCCGACCCCGCTGGCCGCAAAAACACCAATGCGCTGTCCATGGCCGAGCGTCAGCAATCCATCGATCGCCCGCACACCCGTCTCGAGCACTCGCTTGGGCGAGACCCGTTTCAGGGGCGTGGTCGGCATCCCTTTGATGGCCGCCCTGACATCAGCCGCAACTGGGCTCATGTCATCGATGGGGCGAGCCAGGGCGTCAACCGCGCGACCCAGGAAAGCATCGCCCAGCGGCACGGTGTCGGCGTCTACACATGCCGTCACCCGAGCGCCCGAGAAGCTGGGCGCATGGTCGTCGAACGGGGCCAAAATTACCGAGCGCCGGTTGACGCTGACGACCTTGACCAAGGCCTCCTGAGAGCTGGCGGTTTCCAGGTAGCAAAGCGAGCCCGGCGCCATCGCTGGCCCGTCAGCTTCCAGGTAAGTCGGGAGGATCTTGCGCACCTGTCCGGTTCGCCCGACCAGGTCTGCCCCGCGCAGACTTTGCAGGAACGGATGCGGGTTCACGGGGTCACCCTCGGCTTAGCCTGGGCCTCAAGCAACTCGCGCAGCCGCCCCCACTGCTGGTCCACGCCGACCTCGAGCGAACCGAGTGTGAGCTTTATCCGGCAGGCGCCGGACGGAAGCTCGGCGTTGGCGCGTATGTGGAGCTGCGTTGGATTTATGCTGGCTGTCGCTTGGCTTAGCTGTGCTGAGTCCTGGAAGTCGACAGCCGCAACCTCAACCCGGACCACGGATTGCGCCTCAATCTCTGCAAGCTGCCTGCGCAGCATATCCAGCACCAACGTCGAGCGCGATTCGGAGTGACCGAAGACTTTTTCCAGAGCCTCCGTGGCCAGCAGCGGAGCCAATCGCTCAAGCGAAGCGATTTCACTCGAGAACAGCCGAAGCGCCTCAGTCGCACTGGCGGTTAGCCTTGAAGCAAGCGCCTCCCGGCCATCATCGGCCTCCTTGCGTCCTGCACGGCGGCCCGCCTCTTCACCCTCTGCGTAAGAGGTTTCGCGCTGTGGTCCATGCTGCGCTATCGCAGCGTCCTGCTGAGCGACTTTCTCGCGCAAGCCTTCGGTTTCAGCTCTTAGAGCCGCCAACTCAGGATCAATCTGTCGCTCAGGGTTCTGGGTGCCCCCACCGAAGCCGACGGCTCGAACGGTCGTCGTTCGAGCACGGTCATGGGATTTGATCAGCGCGGTCACGGCTTTGGTCGCCTGATGGGGAAGCGTGTGCCGGCAGATTTCGCCCTGGCGCCACCCACCGACGGCCTCTCATTGACGTCCGCTGATGTTTCGCGTTGAAGCCGGGCCGCTGAGGTTCGAAGCGCCTCGAACGCAGTTGGCGTGATCGTGTAGGCCATCCCAGCCTCCCGTGCCTCGACCCCTGACATCGCGGCGAAGGCGCCGGGGCGGGAGCTTTCGGATTGGGAGCGGCGCTCGATGCGCGCCGCCAGCCAAGGGGACAGTCCGATGATCGCGATGGACTCGCCCGTTTGCTGCTCAAGATGCACGACCGACACCGACCGAGCAGGCTCGCCGCGGTAGCTTGCTAGCAAGGCCTCGATGCTTTCTCGCTGCCGCTCTTCCAGACCGGCGAGCACCGCCTGAATGTCCTCGGTCGTTAGCGCGGCGAGGTCAGCTACCGCTCGCCTCAGCCCCTTGTCAGGCCGCCTTGTCAACACCGCCGTCCTCCCGTTCCAGGAGGGTTTTCAGGCGCTGTGTGTACTCTCCGCGCTGTTGCGCCGTCAGGGTGCGCACCACTGTGCGCCGCTGGTTCAGGAACGAAGCCCCCAATAGCAACAGGAGAATGGATCCCCCGAGGATCAGGGTCAGCCCGAGAGCCGAAGTTGGTCGAGCCTTGGGCTTTGCGGTCTCCAGAACGTTCGCCCGAGGCGCGGAAGCCGTAGCGGGGGGAGCGGCGAGGGGCGTCGGCGAGGCTGTGATGGCAACTGTGTCGCCGAGCAAGGGACGAGACCCGATCGCTTCCGAAACCAGATACCTGAACTCCTGCTGGTCTTGCGGACTCAGGATGGTGGCCGTCGAAATTGCGACGTTCAGGCCAAAGTCCCGTGTTTCCGGACTCCAATTTTCGATTGTTGAGAGGTGGCCATCGATGGGTTGGTCGACCCCCAGCTGCGGCGCAGACACCGATACCTGGGCGGCATTTACCGGGTAGGCGCGCTGCAGCGCCATCCGCACGCGGCCGGCGTAATAGTCCTCGACGGCTTGTTTGGAGGCGATCGCCGGAGAGGCTTCAATCTCGGTCGCGAGATCCCCACTGAGTACTTCGCCGCGGTGATCGAGCACCACCACGCTGGCCAGATCAAGTTCCGGAACGGCGGCTGCGACAAGGCGCTGAATACCGCGCACCGATCCGGCGGAGAGAGATTTGCCGGGGCGCGTCAGAATCGTAATCGACGCCTTCGGCGGGATGCGGTCTTCGCGGAATATCGTTGGCGTAGACAGCGACAAATGCACCCGCGCTGTGTCGACGGCGTCCATCGTCATGATGGTTCGCGCCAGTTCCCCTTGGAGCGCACGCTGGTAGTTGATCTTCTGGGCGAACTCGGTGAGCCCCATGTCCGACTTATTGAACAGCTCGAAGCCGACCATCCCCTTCAGTGGCAGGTCTTCGCCCATCACGCTCAGCCGCGTGGAATCGACCTTGTCCTTGGGCACTAGGATGGTGCCGCCGCCGTCGGCGAGCCGATACGAGATTTTCTTCTTGTCCAAGTCGCCGACGATCGTCGCCGCGTCCATCGCGCGCAGGTCAGTGAACAGCACCTGATAGGGTTTGTGAACGAACGCGAAGTACCCCGCGACGAGCAGGGCGCATGTCAGCGCCGCGCCCAGCGCCACAAAGGTCAGCTGACGCCGTGGGGGCGACGAACGGAAGGTTTCCACCAGGCTCATCAGAGCTGCATCCGGGAGACTTCCTGGTACGCCTCGACCAGACGCGCACGTACCTGCAGCATCAGCTCAAACGAAAGCCGCGCTTGCTCGAGCGCGTATGTCACCCGGTGGAGCGGTATCGAGTCATCTACGGCGAAGGCAGCGGCCATCGAGTCTGCCGCGATCAGCTTTTGGTCAACCTGTTCGACGCCCTTCAGCAACATCTGAGAGAAGGACGCGCCGTTAGTCGCCGCAGGTCCGCCGGAGTGCAGGTGGGTCGCGAGCGGGGCGGCCGCAGTCAGCGCTCCAACGGGGTGAATGGGGGCGGCGCTCATCAGCGTTTCCCCAGTTCCAGCGCCTTGAGGTACATCTGCCGCGCGGCGCTCATGGCGACGATGTTGGCTTCATACGACCGCGCCGTCTTGACCATCAGCGCCATCTCGGCTGCGTGGTCCACGCCCGGATAGCTGACGTATCCGTTCTCGTCAGCGTCGGGATGGGCCGGCTCGTAGACGGTGCGGACGGGCAGGTTTTCCGGTTCGACGCTGTAGACGGCAACCCCTTGGGAACCGTCCGCGCCAAGGTGACTGGCGAAGTCCGCCTTGGGGCCCGACAGCAGCCGCATTGCGCGGTAAGGCTCGCCTTGTGCGGTGCGAGTGGTGTTGGCGTTTGCAAGGTTCTCGGCAATCACCTCAAGACGGCGCCATTCGACCTCCAGTCCGCTGCGACTGATTTCCATCGCTTGCATGTCAGCTGTTCCTTGAGATGGCGAGGGCGTCGATCTGCAGCTGTCGTCCGAGTATTTCGATCAGGGCGGCGTACCGCGTCGCGGTGGCCGACGCCGTCGCCAGCTCAAGGTCTACCCGTTGCTCGGAAGTCGCCATTGAATCCCTCTGGATCTGTGGTTTGACCCCGCGGACCGCCGCCGTTCCCCGCGTCGCTGCGGACGCCAACGCGGTTTCAAAGCTCACATGGCTTGGACGGAAGTTGGGAGAGCCGGCATTCGCGATATTGTTGGCTGTCACGACAGCCCTTTCAGAAAGGCCGTCGAGGGCTTTGATCATCAGGCTGGCGGTGAATGCGCCCACGGTGTTTTCCTATTGAACGATGATGTCGGCGTGGAGGGCGCCGGCGGCCTTGATGGCCTGCAGGATGGAGATCATGCCTCGCGTATCGACGTGGGCCATGCGCAGGCCCTCGATTAGATCGGCGACGGTGGTGCTGGGAAAGCTGACCGCCGCGTCCTCCCTGGGCGTGGCGACATCCAGCTTTGTGTTGGTCACGACCAGACTACGCGCGCCTGGCACAAACCCGCCGTAGGTCGACGGTTGGGAAGCCTCGTTGTCGACGCTGACGGAGACCTTGATGTCGCCCTGTGAGACGACCACGCTCGAGATGCGCACCCCGCCACCCGCAACTACGGTGCCAGACCGCTCATTGACGACGATCCTCGCCAGATTATCGGGCGTCACGGTAACATTCTCGATGCTGGCGATCAGGCGGTAGACATCTTCACCGCCGGTGCGGATGCTGACCGCGTCAGGTCCCCGGACGCTGGCGGCTCCGCGGCCAAGTGCGGCATTGATACCGCTCGCGATGCGCGTGGAGGTGGTTACGTCCGGATCCTTGAGGATGAAGGTCAAGTCGCCGTCGGGCCCCACAAGGTTGGAAGTGACAGTGGTCTCCACGGTGGCGCCGGCTGGCAGGATCGCTGAACTTGGATAGTTCTTCTGCTGAAGCGACAGCTCGCTATCGAACCGGTAGCCGCCAACCACCAGCGCGCCCTGGGCAAGGGCGTAATCGCGCTGATCGGGACCGCGCAGCGGCGTCATCAGCAGGGTGCCGCCCGCAAGGCTGCGCGCATCGCCGATTGAAGAGACGGTCACATCGATACGGTCACCCGGATGCACGGACGGCGGCAAGGTGGCAGTCACGATGACTGCCGCAACGTTGCGGCTGCGCACCTGCTCCTGCGGGACGTTGGCGCCGAGCCTACCCAACACGTTACTCATGGCTTGGCGGGTGACTTCGCTGCGGGGCGAGTCACCAGAGCCTGCCAGCCCGGTTACAAGGCCATAGCCGACCAGGGCGTTTTCGCGCGATCCGAGGAACCGCCCGAGGTCCTTCACCCGCACATCGTCTGCGCAAGCCGGCGCTGCCCACAGGGCGATCAGCGCCACGGCCGAGGCAAGTCTCGCCAAACGCATCAGACCAGCCCCAGAAAGTTAAATATGCGGGTCACAATTCCAGGCTTGGCGCTACGCGCGACAAAGCCGCGGCCGCCGTAGTCGATTGCCACGTCCGCAAGACGCGTGGACAGAACCGTATTGCCACTGGATATGTCGGCCCGCCTCACGCGGCCCTTCAGCCTGATCTTGGTGCGATTGCCGTCGATGTTCAGGATCTGCTCGCCGCCAACGTGGAGATCGCCATTGGCGAGAACCTCGTCGACCACGACGCTGATTTGAGCGACCAGCTTACCGGCGCGGCCTGATTGGCCGACGCTCGCCGAGCTTCCACTTAGCGCAAACTCCCCCGACTCGTTCAGGGAGTCGCCGGCGGTTACGTGACCGGCGAGGCGAGAGTCCTTTTTGCTGCCGCTCTGTGCTGAGTTCGAGGCGATCGAGTTTTCATAGATGAGCACCGTCAGGATATCTCCAACGTGCTCGGCGGTCCGGTCGGAGGCCAATGCGGACCAGCTCCCGCCGGTGTAGAGATCGGCCGCCAATGAGCTGGCAGGACAGGCAAGTGTCAGGCAAAGCGCAGTTACGACAATGGGTGCGGACCTCATGGCCGCGCCTCGGTGGAAGTTGCAGCGAACACCGCGCCGTCGCCGGCCCTCACGAACAGCTGCTTCCCGGGTTGCGCCGGCTGAAGCGCTTCGACAGGACGTTCGATGGCGACAGCTCCTGCGCGAACCAGCACGTAGAGGGCTTGCCTAGGTTGGATGGCAGGCACCGCGAAGTCAGGAACGCTGGCGACAACCTCGCCAGCATCCAGAGAGCGTCGCGAACGAACCATTTTTGAAACTTGGTCGTACACAAACACAGCTTCAGGACGCGGCGCTTCGCAGTCTATCGCCTCCACGTCGCTCGGCCGTGGGATCGCGCCTGCTGCAAGGGGGGTGGCGATGCGAAAGCAGGGGGTCTGCTGTCCGGCAGCCATGCCTGCCGGAGCGGCCGCGAGCGAGCTTGCTAGTAGGAACATCCCCCCCGGTGACATCTGCCTACCGCTTCAGATTGTTGGCTATGCCCATCAACTGATCCCCAGCTTGCAGGACCTGAGCGTTGGCGGCGTAGGCTCGTTGGAGGAGGAGCAGGGTGACCATTTCGTCGGACAGCTGGACGTTCGAGGTCTCGATCGAGCCCTGCACAAGAGCGCCGCCGCCATCCTCCCCCGGGGCGACGCTGACCATGTCGGCATCGTTAGCCGCCTCGTAGAGCCCGTCCCCTCTACCGGCGAGCCCGTCGATATCCTTAGCCAGCACGAGGTCGATCTGCCCTACCTCAACCGGGCCTGGCTCGCCGGCGATCTGCGCCTGAACCTTTCCGTCGCGGTCTATCACTAGGGAGGTCGCGCCGACTGGTAGCGAGATCATGGCCTTGAGCGGCATTCCGTTTGATGCAGCCAGATAGCCCTCGCCGTTGATCTTCAGCGCCCCGCCACGCCAGAGCATGGCCTGGCCACCAGGGCCGAGAAGCTCGATGAACCCTTCCCCGTCGATCGCAAGGTCGAGGGGCTTACCGGTTTGACGAAGGTCGCCTTGTGAAAAGACCCGCGGCGACGCGGCGACGGCCACTCCGCCTAGAGCGCTTAGCGCCCCTTGAACGGGAGCGGTGTCCGGTTCGTCGATCCGGGGGGACAGCAGTTCCGTAAAGCGCACCTCCGAGCGTTTGAAGGCGGGCGTGTTGATGTTGGCGATGTTGTTGGCCACGACATCGAGCGCGCGCTGTTGCGACTGCAATCCCGTGGCTCCGATATAGAACGCTCCGTTCATGGCTAAGCCTGTCCAAATGCGGTGAGGGCCCGACCCATAAGGTCGTCATAGATGCCGATGAGGCGCTGACCGGTCTCCGCTCGACGGACCGCTTCCATCAGGCCAACCATTTCATCGGCTGTTGAGACGTTCGAACTCTCCAGAGCGCCCTGCCGCAGCACACTCGCCTTTGCGGGACTGACGCTTCCTTCGGGGGCCGCGAAGAGGCCGCCCGGCTCGTGGGTCGTGGCAGTAGGATCGGTGAGCTCAGCGATCGCCAGTTTGGCGATCGGCGCTCCGTCCTGAATTACGACACCTTCGGATGTGACCTGGAATGGCCCGTCTCGCAAAACCAAGTCCCCGCCTGCCTCGGCTTGGAGGGCCAACCCCGGGGCGGTTAGCAGGCGTCCATCCCGGTCGCGCTGGAGCTGCCCCTGACGCGTGTAAAGAACCCCGTCGGCTGTAGCCACGGTGAAAAATCCGTTTCCCGTGATGGCCAGGTCTAGGGGGCTTCCAGTCTCAATCTGCTTGCCTTCCGAGAAGTCCGTCCCGATCGACTGCTCAGGCAGCTGTGGCGTGTTTAGTTCTACAGCCCCAATAAAGCTTTCGAAGCTGACCCGTCGTTTATAGCCGACGGTAGTCATATTCGAGATGTTCTGTGCAGATACCTCCGCTCTCCTTGTGGCTTGCGAAAGTATACTTGCGCCAATTTCTAGAAGAGCCCCCATATTGACAGGCTATCCCGATGCTCAACGTTCACGCAAGCGCCAATTTGACGCAATCGGCAGACGGCGCTTCTCGCGATCGCCGCGAACGCAACGCTTAGTCTACATTGACGATAGCGAACGACTTCAGGTCGATCGTGTGTGGGACCTCACTCACGGAGAGCACGGCCAAGCGCGGGATGCTGCGGCGCGTGAAGGTCTTCAGGTGCCGCCGGATCTCCGGACCGCAAAGCAGTACCGGAGCGAGGCTTTGCTGCGCCATGGACTCGGCCATGGGACTGAGCTTGCGCAGCAGCTGTTCAGCCAGCCTTGGCTCAATGACGAAGGCTCCACCGCCGTCACTTTTGCGGATGCTGTCCGCAATCTGGGCTTCAACGCGGGGGTTCAGGCTGAGAACCGAAAGCTCGTCGTGCCCGGCCCGCAGCCCTTGACATATGCCATGGCTGAGCCGCTGTCGGACCACTTCGGTCAATTGAGCGTGGTCCTTTGTGTGCCGGCCAGCGTCCACCAGGGCCTCGGCGATGAGGTCGACGTTGCGGATCGACACCTCCTCGGCCAAGAGGTTCTGAAGGATACGCTGGAAGTCAGAGACCGCAAGGATCGCCGGGATCAGCTCTTCCACCAACCCTGGCTGGCGCGTGCGCACACCGTCAAGCATGGTTACGACATCAGCACGCGACAGGAGATTTGGCGCCTCGCCGCGCAGGACCTCACCCAAGTGGGTGATCAGAACCGTGATCGGGTCCACGAGGGTGTAGCCGGCCTCCTGGGCCCGGTCGCGTAGCTCAGCTTCCACCCATACGGCTGGTAGTCCAAAGGCTGGATCCCGCGCCTCCACGCCGGGAATCGTCTCGCGAACTTCGCTCGCTCGAATGGCAAGTGTTCGCTCCGGGTAGAGGCGAGCCTGCGCATGCCGTGAGCCAAAGAGGGCGATCTCATAAGCGTTCGGCTCCAGGTGCGATCCATCCTGGAAGACGACCGCCGGGAACGCAAAGCCGCTGGCCTTTTCCTGCTGAATCCGCAGCGCGCCAATGCGATCGCTGATTACCGGTTTGAGGGATTGCCAATGGCCGCTGAGGTCCTGGCCAAGAAGCACCTCAATGATCGCCGTCGGCTTGGCGCCGGCAGCGCCGACGCTGTCACCGTCGGATTGATCCAGCAGAGCGCCGACGAGGTCTTCCTCACCCTTGCGCCGGGACGACAGCCAAACGCCAAGGGCAATGGCGATCAGGATGATGATCGGCCATTTCGGCATGCCGGGCATGACAAGAAGGACGAGCAGCGCACCCACCACGATCAGTGGGATTTTCGGAATCGACGCCAGCTGCCTAAGGATTTCGGTGCTCAGCTGACGGTCAGCCGATGACCGGGTGACGATGATGCCTGTGGCGACTGAAATGACGAGCGCGGGCACCTGAGTGACGATGCCATCGCCGATCGTAAGCAAGGTGAAGGTCTGCAGTGCGGTCAGCCAGTCCATGCCCATCTGCGCCATGCCGATGATCCAGCCGGCGATGATGTTGATCAGCAGGATGATGACGCCGGCGACGGCGTCGCCCTTCACGAACTTGCTGGCGCCGTCCATGGCCCCGTAAAACGAGGCTTCCTTCTCAAGTTCCTTGCGGCGGCGTTTGGCCTCGTTCTGGTCGATGAGGCCCATGTTCAGGTCCGCGTCGATGCTCATCTGCTGCCCAGGCACCGAATCCAGCACAAAGCGAGCCGCGACCTCCGACACCCGCTGGGCGCCGGAGGTCACCACGACGTACTGCACAACCACCAGGATGAAGAAGACCACCAGCCCGACGATGAAGCTGCCCTGCACCGCGAACGAGCCGATGGAGGCGATCACTTCGCCTGCGTGGGCTTGAGTGAGGATAAGGCGCGTGGCCGCTACGTTTAGGGCCAGCCGATAAAGTGTGGCGACGAGTAGAAGGGAAGGGAAGGTTGAGAATCCCACGGGCTTTTCGACGTAGAGGGTCAGGAGCAGGATGGTCAGCCCAAACGCAAAGTTCACAATGATCAACAGATCCAGCAACATGGGCGGGATCGGTGAAAACAGGATCAGCAGGATGGATATGATCCCCACGACGAGGAACAGATCCTTGTTGTTGTTCAGGATCTTGCTAAACATGGGCCGCGGTTTCCCTGTCTGAAGCTTTGCGGCGCAACGCCGTGTAAATGTCCGCGACGGGCTGGTAGAGCGCCTCTGGCACCTCGGCGTTCAACGCGCACTTGTAGTATAGCGCCCGGGCCAACTCTCTGTTTTGAACGATGACCACACCGTAGAGGAACGCCAGGCGCTTCAGCCGAAGCGCGAATTGATGGGTTCCTTGCGCCACCACCTTCGGTGCAGTCATCGTACGGCCGTCATACCTAAGGGCCACGGCGAAGTGCGTCGGGTTAGTGATCAGAACATCGGCGCCCTTGATGTTCCGCAAACTCTGGCTGAGCTTCACGAACTCCCCGTGCAGCTGCTTTCGCTTCTGCTTCATCCGCGGTTCGCCTTCGCGATCGCGGGATTCGCGGCGAACCTCGCGTCGGCTCATGCGCATCTTCTTGGAGAAGTCGCGGCGGACAATGAACTGATCCATTCCGGCGATCACCGCTGCTGCCGCGGCGAAGAACAACAGCAGTCGCAGCCCGGCACTCGTCAATGCCGCTGCGAGAGACTGGGCGTCTGTGATGGTGGCGAACTTCGCCGCTACGGCGTAGCGAATGACGAGATAGGCAATCGTTCCGTAGGCAGCCATCTTCAGGAGGTTCTTGCCGGTCTCGACAAGAAGTCTCAAGGAAAACAGCCGCTTGAGGTTCTGGCCCGGGTTCAAGCGATTGAAGTCCAACCGAAGCGGCTCGGTTGAAAACACGAACCCGGTCTGCAGTAACTCAAAGGCCAGCACAGTCAGGAAAACGACGCCGGCGAGCAGCGCCAATGGCCGCATCATCGAGGTCAGAAGGATGCCGGTGACCGCCAGTAGCTCATTCGAGCTGCCAAGCACGTCTGGGGCTGCGATGACCCCCCGGCGCGCCGCGGTGGCAATCTGGCCCTCGAGCGCGGGGCCAGCGATCCAGCCATAAGTGATGAAAGCGACCAGGCTGGCGAAAAACCCAAGGTCCATGCCCCGAGCGACGGAGCCCTTCTGCCGGGCCTTCGACAGTTTGAACGAGGATGCTTGCTCGGACTTGTTCTGCTCGGAGTCGTCCATCGCTACAGAAGGCCCGGTAGCGCTTCGAGGGTGATGACCGCCATTCGGGCCAGCAGTGCGCCCGCGAACCCAAAGGTCGCCGGCAACACCAGCAGCAGCAGGATCGTCTTGACCTGAAAGCCAAGTACGAGGGCATTCATCTGCGGCGCCGTTCGGGCCAGCGCGGCTATGGACATATCTGCCAGGAAGAGACTGAGGATTGCGCCCCCTGCCACACCAAAGCTGGTGAGGAAGACCACCGAAGTGAAGGCCGTGAGCCTTGCGAGCGACACCGGCAGTTCGCCTGTCCCTAGCGGTATCGCTTCAAGTGAGGCTCCAAGGATGCGCAGCAGGTCGGCATGGCCGTCCATGGAGAAGAAGATGGCGCCAGCCGCGTACGCGAACAGGGTTCCGACAAGGGGAGTTTGCGTTCGCGTGGTTGGGTCGATGAGCAAAGCCAGGCCATATCCCGCCTGAATGTCGATGGTGCGTCCGGCCATGTAGAGCGCCGCAAACATCAGCTGGAACGCCAAGACGAAGATCGATCCCAGCATCAGTTCGCGAATGGCCGTGACGAAGAGCGCTCCAACGCTAAAGTCGGTAATCGCCGCTGCGGCCGGGTTGGCGGCCGCCAAACAAGCTGCGATCGCAACCCCAAGTAAGGTCCGGAACATCGCCGGCACGCGGGTCAGCGAGAATGGGGGCGCCAGTGCAAACACTGGCGAGATTCGCAAGCTAAGCAGCAGGCTTCCAAACACCCATCCCAACAGTGTGTCGGCCGGCATCGGGGCTCAGCTCAACGAGGGGATCATGGTGATTGTGTAGATCGCAAACTGGGTGATCCGGTGGATCATCCAAGGGCCCAGGGCGATCAGGACCAAGGCGGCCACCAACAGCTTGGGTACATAGCTCAAGGTCATTTCCTGAAGCTGCGTCGCCACTTGCAGAACGCTGATCAGCAGCCCCACTGCCAGAGCGGCAGCTAGAACTGGCGCTGCAACGATGAGGCTGTTCCATAGGAGCTGGTTGACCAGCTCCAGCGCTTCGTCTGCCCCCACTTCGACCCCCACGAGAAAACCGGCGGGAATCGACTCGCACGCAGCCTCAGACTCTGCAAGCCTCGAGCGCCCCGCTGCGACAAGACGACGTCAGACCGCCCTTTGCGCAAGTCGCTGCTGGTTCGAAAGTGATCAACGGCCGTGCTTCCGGCAGGGGAGTTCGACTACCGCGCCAAAGCCACGCAAAGATGCCTAGCACATAGGTCTCCTGCGGGTGGCGCGCAGCTTTCCTCGTGATCCCCTAGGCTGATAGGGGAGTCCGAGCGCGTGACCAGTCCCCGGTCTGGGCGAGGGACGCCTGCGCCATGGCCTCGCACCGAACGCTTCCCGAGGCTTCTTGTGCGACGAGGGGGCTGTCCGTAGGGCAGGGGGCTGCAGCTTCTAGACCTCGCCCCCATCTACGTCACGCGGCGCGTCGCTCAAAGCTCGCGCTAGAAGGACGAGCGCCCGCCGCCCTTCCGCGCTTCTAATCCGAGCATATACGTCGAGCATTTCCACAGCGTCCGCCTCGATGGCCGAGGCAGGAGGGGGTACTTGGTCGCCTCCTTCTGCCGCTCCCAACAGGTAGGCAACGCTACAGCCTAACCGGCCAGCCATCGCGGGCAAGCTCGTGGCGGCAACGCGGTTTGTGCCTCTCTCGTATTTCTGAATCTGCTGGAACGTGATGCCAAGCGCGTCGGCTAGATCGCGCTGCGTCAGACCTCTGGCGTGCCGAAGTTGTCGAATGCGAGATCCGACAAGGCCGTCGTTCGGTGTGGCGCCACCTCTAGCCATTCGCATTCTCCCGCTGCAGCCTAGTTATCTTTACGGCTCCGACCATACGCCGCTGCAGGCCAGAGGATGAAGACGTGCAGGTGCTGGCGTGAGGCGGTTGCGGTACGTGTCAGCAGCCGGTTAATCAGGCTCCCACTCATCCAGACCGGGGCGCGTGATAGGATGCTCCGGCGCAACGGGGATCCTGGGGGACATCTGCGTTCGGTCCGGATCTGAGCTTACAGCGATCCGAGGCGCGAACTCTATCATACCAAGAAGGGCTTCAAAACCGGCTTCGGTCCCCTCGGAACCGGACAACTGAGGCGGCGGGTGCATCCCGCCGCCTCGCTCTTGTCGGCGACCCGGGGTCCAATCTCCTCGCGTCAGGCTGGACAAGTTCACCGCAATAGCGGAGAACAACAGGGGGTTGAGTGGGTGGGGGCATGGTCCAGCTTGTCTTTGTGCATGGCGTCGCGACGCGCGCCGGTGAGGATTACAGCCGCGAGGTCGCGAGCCGGAATGCGCTCTTTCAAACGATAGCCTTCAAAGGCAGGTCGCTCAGCCTGGCAAACGCCTATTGGGGCAAGGACGCGAGCAACCCTGCTTGGGCGAACGGATCGCTGCCCCGTTTCGGACAGAGCGTTGAGAGCTTTTCGCTCCTCGGGGGCCTTGGCTATGCTGGGGAGGGCGCGGGAAACTCCAGGACCTTGGCTGAGATCGCCCGGACCAGTTTTGGCGCCGCGGTGGACGCCCTGTTCGTTGTGGTCGTTGAGGCGGCTGAGGGTCAAGGGCGCCCGATGAGCGGCCCGGAGTTGGCCTTGTTCGATGCAGCCGCTGAGTACGTGACTCGGAACCCCGCACCAGGTTGGGTCACGCCGGGGTTGACGGATGACGCCTTCGTCGCGGAATTGCGGCAGAGAATCGGTGAGCCCGGTCCGACTACCTTTGGCATGTCTGATTTCCTGCGCGATGCCGCGCGCGAGCTCTCCGGCCGTGCGCGGAACCTGATCTCCACGGGGCTGACGAAGGCATTCCGCGATGAGCTTAGCCCAACGGTTGGCCGGTTCCTTGGGGATGTGTTCGTCTATCTTAAAGACAGCGGGCAGCGCGATCGAATCCGCGAGGACGTGAGGAGCGAGATCATCAAGGCGCACCATCGGAGGACTGGCGGGGAAGCTCTTGTCCTGGTCGGCCACAGTATGGGCGGCGTTATTCTCGTCGATTTGCTTTCCGATCCGGCTGCAGGCCTGGCGGACATCCCTGTCGACCTCCTGCTGACTGTGGGTTCTCAGCCGGGCTTCTTCGAGGAAATGAAGCTCTTCACGACCAGCGATCCGGCTGCGGGGGCGGGCCGCGCCTCACCCAAGGCCGCTCGGCTGCGGACCGTTGAAGAGTGGTGGAACGTCTTCGATATTGTGGATCTGCTGTCGTTCCGCTGTGAACCCATCTTCGACGGGGTGACTGACTATCAGTTCAGCTCGGCGACCGGGCTTCTGGACGCTCATACCAGCTATTTCAAACGCCCTTCGTTTCACCAGCGGCTGCGTGCCCGTGTCTCTGAACGAGTGCTGACTTGACCCTCGTCTACGAGCGCGCCATCGGCGGACCCGCTACTCACGCCATCGTCATAGGCGTGGGCTATTACCCCGCGCTTGCTCCAGCGGCAGACCTTCCTAGCGCGGCCGCGGGCGCGGAGCTCACAGCCGATTGGCTGATCAGACATGCCGATGCGCTGCAGCCGCGCCTCGGCAGCGTGGAACTGTTGATCGCCTCGCCGGGCGGCGCGTCTGCACAATATACGTGGTTCGGTCGCATGCCATCGGCTGGAGCGATAGACCCGCGAGGCTCCTCGGCCGTCGACCCGGCTACAGCGGCGAAAGTGGCTGCCGCCGCAGCCACTTGGCGGGCTCGATGCTTTTCGGGAGGCGACAACACGGCGCTGGTTTACGCGTGCGGCCACGGGGTGGCGACCGGCGCGCGCATGATGGTGCTCCTGTCCGACCTGCGGTCGAACCCTGCTTACCTGTGGAATCCACATATAGACCTCCTTACGGAGGTCTCGCGCATGCGGCGCGCGGAGGGCCTTGGACGAGGACTGTTGTTTGTGGACACCTGCCAGGAAATCGTCACCGAGACGATTATCGCCGAGGCAAGTCAGCAGCAGGCAATCGGCCAACCTATTGATCTATTCGCCCCCAGCACCTCTGCGCCCAAAAACAAGGTTTATGCCCTGGTGCCAGGTCCGATGGGCGCCCTAGCCTATGATGATGGTGAGGGCGGCGGCGGGCGCTTTACCCACATACTGCTTGAAGCTCTTGGCGGTGCGGCGGCCTGGAACTACGCAGGCACTGGCGCGTGGGCTGTTACAAGCGATACGCTTCACACCAAGATGAAGCAGCTCTACGAGCTGAGGCCTGAATGGGCCGCACACTCGCTTGAACCCACCACGGTCGCCCAGTTGGTGGACGGCGGCCCCATCGTGGTGTTCCCAGACGCTCCGCAGGTGCCCATTTGCGTACAGCTGGCTCCCGGCGGCGCGGTCAGAGCAGTCGACCGGCTCAGATTGCTCGATTCAGCGTCGAACGTCGTGTTGGATCGCCAATTCGTGGAGCCGGGCTTTGCCAGGGCAGAGACCTGGGTCGCTCGTCCTGTAGCGGCGCTTGGCGCTCACTTCCTTGAAGCGTCCTTTACCGCTGAGCATCCTTGGCAGTATCCACACAAGCGGACGCAGATCGACATCTCCGAAATGCGGGTGCGGCCGGTCCTAACCCATGATGTGAGCACGCCATGAGCCGGACGCTATCTTTGCAGCTCCCGGATCGCGCGGGCGCGATCAACGTGCATGTGACCGATGCTGAAGGCGTCACGGTGGCGCCTATGCAGCTCATTCGGGCCGGTGAACCGAGACACGAAATCTATCTGCCCGGAACCGGACCTTACACAATATACTGGCAGCCTTTGGGTGGAGCGCGGCGCGCTGTCCACCTCTCACCTTCGGATGTGCATAACGTAATTGTTCTCGCGCCTGATGAAAAAAGCGAGGTTGTTCTCAACGAAATCTTCGGCCCCGACATTCGGGACCGACGCAGGACACTGCAGCGGCCGTTCGGCCTTACACCGCCCTCCCTGTCTCCATCCTCGGGATTTTCCGTAGCTTATGCGAGCGACGCTTTCGCGCCGCCGGCTCGGGCACGAATTGGTTCTGGAGTTTTTCGTGGGCCGCCGGTCGGCTCATCAGGGCAGAAGGCGAAGGGTCCGGCGTCTCTTGCATTGATGAACCGAGTGACTGTTTCCCCTGGCTCGCGGTTCGGGGGAAGAGAGTTCTCGGCATTGGGAACAGTCCGAGCCGAGGACTCCCGGCACTTTGCTGTCGGCGTCGCGACAGACACGACCCCTAGTAGCATAGGGGGGTGGAAGCCTTACTTCGCCGAGGAACCGATAAGCATTGTGCAGGCGCCCGACAGGGTTTCCTTCCGGCTGCAGCGTATCCAGGAAGTCCCAAGCGCTCGCCAGCACCGGACGCGATTTACCGTGGCGCTGGAAAAGGTCCACATCCGCCGCTTCCTCGCGCCTCTGTACGCGGGAGGCACGGAGGTAACCTGTTCCGCCCGCGGCCCTTTCGGAGAAGATTTAGGCATCAGCGTCTATCCGAGCGAGCCTACTGCCAGGATGATCGTCCAGGCGTTGACGATCACATCCGGAAAAGACGCCCGGTCGCTGCTGCCTGGCCTCGAGCAGACCGCGGAGAGGCTGCTCGGAAACATCAACGTTCACAAGGGGGCCGACCCGTGGCTTGCGGTTGCATTGGCGCTTACGATCAAGCGGTACGGCTGGGAGGAGGGCGAGCGGTTTACCTGGCTTCACAGGCTGTCCCAGCGCTTCCCCTGGATTTCGGACACCCACATCCTGGCCGCCTGGTGGAGCAGCACGCCAGGTGGCGGGGAGAACTTCGCGGGCGGCCTTAAGCTTCTACAGGCCGCCCGCCGTCGGGGTGCGCCATATTTCGCTGAAGCCAACGCTACGGTGGGCGACCTACTGGTCTTCATGGCTGCGGATCATCCAGACGCGCGGCTGCGAGAGTCGGCTAGGCGCGAACTTGCGCTTTGGAGGCGCAACCTGCCCTTCCAGACACGGGCGGGTGCAACGTTCGTGTGGCTCACCAAGGGCGGCCGACGCAACCGAGGGCATATACGGTCGGATGTCGACCGGACGGTCCTTGAAGGCCGGATGGCTGACCTCGACCCCGCGGCGCGGTCAGGGGGCGGGCGAATGCCCCTCTATTGGGGCTGAGGCCGGCTCGTTGCCTTGCTTGAGAACCTGGCCAAGGGGGACCTAGTCACCGTCGCGCGGTCTTCGATGCAGGCTCCGGCCAAGCCCAAGCCCAAGCCCAAGCCCCAGCCCTACCACTTCCGCCCACCAGCGGGCGCTTAGCCCTTCTTCCGAGCCGGGGTGGACAGCTGTCTGAAGGGGCGACGTGCTCCAGTCGGGAGCGGCGTCTGCCCATGTCCCATCAGAGCGGTTCATGGAGAGCCAGGCTACGCCTCAAAAGCAGCGTTTGCTTTTGATTCATCGGCGAACTTCAAAGTGTCCGAGTTTCAACTGACGCGAAGGCGCACCCGCCAGGAAAAGAATACGGGGATTCCTACAACATCAACCGCTCACCCAAATCACGGTGCAGCATGATATCTCGATTTATGCAGTATTAGTCTATGTATTTCGATGGAATACAACGTGATTACTTGAAATATGACAGGGGCCATCTCTCCAATTCTATAAGATATTTGAGTTGGGGCCCCGGCTGTCGACAAGCACGGGGCCTTTCGAGAGGGTAGAAAACTTCCGTATGGCACGCTATCGTTCATAGTGAAATGAGGTATCGCTATGGATCACTCGCGCCAAACTGAAACGTTGCTCCGCTCTAAGGAGGTGTCGTCCGCCGCCCTGGCGCGCCTCGTATCTGAAGTCACTGGGCCCCAGGTGAAGGCTGCCGCTGGTCGCTATAACCGGACCCACAACCGGCACAATCGATAGTGTCGCCGGGGACGCCGTTCGTTCTCGACACGGTGCTGCTGAAGGTCGCGAGCCGCTGCAATCTCAATTGCAGCTATTGCTACGTCTATCACATGGGTGACGAAGCTTGGCGCGACCAACCCAAGCGAATGAGCGCGGAGACCGGCGCGTGTATAGCCGAGCAACTGGGCGTTGTGTTCCGCGCTCAGAAGACCCCTTTCAGCGTCGTCCTGCATGGGGGCGAGCCGCTGCTCCTGGGGAAACGTCGTCTGGCGGACCTGCTTGCGGTGCTCCGGGCTGAACTGCCATCTCCCTGTGGGCTTCATATCCAGACGAACGGACTTCTTCTGCGCGACGACGTCATCGATGTCCTGGTCGCCCACGATGTTGGAGTCTCGATCAGCATCGATGGGCAGGCGGAAACCCATGACCAATTCCGGCTGGATCATCGCGGGCGCGGCAGCCACGCCCAGGTGTCGAGCGCCATCGCGCGCCTGCGCGCGCGAGCGGACGGGGAGCCCTTGTTCGCCGGCGTCCTGGCGGTGATCGATCCGCGGACCGACCCCGTCAGCGTATACACCGCGCTAAAGGCGACGGGGGCGCCAGGCATCGACGTTCTCGTTCGAGATGGGAACTGGGACCGGCTACCATTCGGCAAGGCTGCGCCGGACACCGTCGAGTATGGGACTTGGCTTCAGGGCCTCGTCGAGGCCTATCTCGCAGACCCCGATCCGCCGCGGCTACGTCTCCTCGATGACCTGTTGCGGCTGATCCTTGGCGGCCGATCCCAGAAGGAGGGGGTCGGGCTGTCCGACTACGGGATCCTGGTCATCGAACCCGACGGTGAGGTGCAAAAGAACGACACCCTGAAGGTGGCCCACGCGGGTGCAGACCGCTTCGACACCACCTGGAACATCCATAGGGATCGCCTAGCCGACATCCTAGCAAGTGACGCCTACGCGGCCTATCATGCCCAACAGCAGCCGACTTCCAGTGCGTGCAAGGCTTGCCCCGAACTAACCGTTTGTGGCGGCGGGATGGTCGCCCACCGATGGCGCGAAGGCTCAGGATATGACAACCCCACGATCTTCTGCTCCGACCAGAAGCACCTGATCTCGGCCATGCGCGCGACAGTCGCGCGCTTGGCGGCCCCCCAGACGAAAAGCGCAGCCGCATGACCAAGTTCGACCCGAAGTCCTTTTCCGCCCACTCAGAGCCGAAGGGGGTCGGCGTGAAGCCGATCGACAGCGCCGCGCTGCGCCGGCTTATTGAGGAGGTACGTGCGACGGGCGCGACGACGCCGGACACGACAGCCTACAACCGCACCTATCATCGTCACAATCGCTGACATGCCGGGAGCGACCGCGGGGTTCGAAATCGGCCGGCCGGTCCTGCAGGAGACCCCCTTTCAGCACTTTGGCGTCGAGCGCTGCGTTGCGCGGCGGGCCGAGGCCGCGCTGCTTGCCTGGTTCGAGCAGGACGCGCCGTGGCGCTTGGTCGAGACGGACTTCTACGAGCAATACGAGTTCAGCCTCTTGCATGCGGCGAGGCCGGCGTCCGTGGTCGACCTCTTCAGCGCGTCCGCGCTTGATGCGCTGCGTCGGCAGATCGCTGAGACCTTCCGGGTCCAGCTGGCTCCTCGGATGGACGCGGTCGCGCACAAGCTCATCCCGGGTCAGCGGATCGCCATCCACAATGACTACCTGGTGGGCCAGGAGACGCACCGGCTGACGGTGCAGCTCAACCATGGACTCGGCGAAAAGGACGGCGGCGTCTTCATGCTGTTCAACAGCTTCGACGCCGCGGACGTTCACTCGATCTACCGCCCCGTGTCGGGCAGCGCGATCGGCTTCGCGATCGGGCCTGACTCGCACCACGCGGTCTCCCGGGTGCACGGCGGTGTGCGGTTTACGCTCGTCTTTTCCTTCTATGCTGACACTGCTGGCAGCTGACGAAATCCTGTCGTTCGACAGACCCTGGTTTCCGGGCCTAGCCGAGCGCCTGGTCGGCGCAACCCTCGCGACCCGTGGTCTGGCGCCCCTGAACTACACGACGCACGGTTGGCTGGGCGTGGATGTGAACGCGGCGATCGACGCACGTCCAAACGATGCACTAAGACCATGGCTCACGCCGGCGCCCGTGGATCTTCAAACCTCCAAGGCCGCGTTGGGACTGCGGTTCGCCGGCTCACCCCAAGCGTTTGGAGAGGCTTTGGTTCGCGACGCCTGGGCCTGCCTCGGCGGCGTGCCGGATGTTGAGCGGTCGGTCACTGCACTGGTGCTGTCGATCCATCCGCTGCAAGCGGCCGGTGCCGGCTACGACGTCAGTCACAGCGATCCGGAGCTGCCTTGCACGATCTTTCTCTCCCTCCCCGTTGGGGAGCCGCATGCGGTCTTGCGGACCGCGGAATCCGTGCTCCACGAAGCCATGCATCTCCAGCTGACGCTGATCGAGGCCCAAGCGCCCTTGGTTCGCTCCAGCAGCTCAACCCTCTATTCGCCGTGGCAGCAACGCGACCGGCCGGTGAGCGGAGTTCTGCACGGCGTCTATGTGTTCGCCGTGATCGACGCCTTCATGGCCGAACGTTTGGCCCACGGTGACCTCGCCCCAAACGACGCCGCCTTCGCCGCCAAGCGCCGCGAGGAGATTGCAGAGGAGCTAGAGGCCGCCGCCGGGATCATGGAGCACGAGGACTTGACGCCGTTTGGAAAGCAATTTGTCGCCGGCCTCCTGTCTGCGCGGCTACGCCGTCAGGCTCCTGGACGCGCTTCCGGGGGGAGGTAGTCTCGGCCAGCCGCCAAGTTTGCGAGATGATCGGCGGACGCGGCGCTGAAACGCGCTTTGGGTGTCACGGCCGCCGCCAACTGGTCGCGAAGGCGCGCCACATGGGCGATGGCCTCCGGGCGGGTGTCGTCCTTCAGAAGCTGCACACTCTGGTAGACGTTGCTGAGCTGGCGCAGGTGGTGGAGTCGCTCGCGGGCCAAGGTCGTCCGGTCGAGCGCCAGGATTTGGATCGTCGCCGAACCCTCCGGGGACAGGTGAATCGGCGCCTCGCCGCGAAAGCATATGTGGTTGCGCGGATCCGCCTGGCCATAAGGATCCAACAGCAAGGGAGCTTCCACCGATACATCCCCGTGGTGATCGCGCACCCGAACGATCTCATTAGCCAGCGGGAAATGATCGCGCTTCCGGTACTCGTTACAGTCGGGGCAGGCGTAAGACAGGTTCCACCAGACGTAACCCAGCCAGTAATAACCTGGGTAAATTCGACCGCTCCCGGTCTCGACGGCCCCTTTCGGCCGGTAATGTTCGACGTCGCCCGCGACATTGGCGTCGAAGATCGCTTCGCAGAACGCGCACTTGTCATGCTGGTCGGCTTTCAGCCCACGTTTCACGACCTTCGTGCCGTAGATGTCGCTCGTCACGTCGAACTTGGCTGTCCCATCGCGATAGGCGGCCGGGGACGCATCATAGGCGGCGCAGTCAGCGTCAGTCGCCGCGACGCCACGCTTCAGCGACGACGGTGCGGCTGGCGACTTGGCGTAGCGGATCACTGCGGGCGGGTCGCGATCAGTCGCGCGGCTTCGCGGATGAGCCGCGCCGCTTCTTGGTCCTCGGCAGGATCCTCGTTCTCGATCGTCGCCACGAGCGCGTTCGCAGCGTCGAGGCGGGCGCGGTCTGCGGGCCTCAGGCGCTTCTTGGCGAGTAATTCGCGGCGCGTCTGGAAGGCCGCCACCAATTCCGGCGCATAGGGGTCCAGATCTCGGAGCAGGCTCTCGCTCACTTGGTCGAGCCGCCAGCTTCGCACGACGCGCGGATCGTTGTCGATCGTGGCGTGGTCTCCGTCTCGTGTCACCACCGCGATGTTGGTGTCGAGATAGGTCTGGGCCAGCACCGGGCTGTGCGTGGTCACAATGAATTGGACTTGCGGGAATACAGCCGACAGGTCGCGGCGCACGCGACGCTGCCATTTGGGATGCAGATGGAGGTCGAGCTCGTCGATCAGGACAATCGCAGGCTCGCCCAGCGGGTTCTTGGCATCCCTATGGTGCTCCGCCATCCGCCAGGCAAGATCGACGGTCCAGGCGAACATCGTCTGATAGCCGACGCTGAGCGCGTGCAACGGAACCTCGCCCGAATACGTCCGAATCCAGACACCGGTCGGCTCATCCGGCCGGCCCGGAAGAGCCGGGCCATAAACCTTCACGTGCGCGGGATCGTCGATTTCGGGCAGGATGGTCGCTAGCGCCTTCTTCAGGCTGAGAAGTAAGGCCGACGCCGGGCTGCTGCGCTTCTCCGCGCGCCGGTCCCGCAGTGAGATGTATTCCAAATCCTCAAGGACCTTCACTGCGTCCATGAGCTCGATTTCCGGATTGAACAGAGACGCGGTCGGATCCTCCTGGTCGGACACGACATCGGCTCGCCGGTACGGCGGGTGCCTGGCTGCGCTGTACGACACCACGAGGGGCACCTTGAATCCTGCGCGGCGCACCCTTGAGAACGTGAAGTCGCTGAAGTCGCGCGCCTGAGCGCTATATTTCGCCCAGGTCTTAGTACCCTTTCGCCGGGCACCGGTCGGTTTGGCACCGCGCAAAGGGCGCCCAATTTCGAAGTCTGCGGAGAGTTCGACGTCCAGCCGACCGCCGACCCGGGCCAGATCGACGATAAGGTTGTCTTCGTAGCCTGGCAGCGCAGGCTCAAGTCGATCCGGCGTCCGCCCATCCGTCTGAGCGCTTTGTTGGACGTTCAGGGTGGGGCGCAAGACGGCCAAGCACTGCAAGAGAGTGGTTTTGCCGAGCCCGTTCTCGCCCAAGATCAGGGTCCAGGGCGCCGGATGGCCGTCGATGCAGAGATCGAGTTTCGTGCCAGGGATGAACGCCTTCACGTTTGCCAGCCGCAGCGTCCGATAGTAGACAAATTGGTTGTCGCCGGCGGCCATCTGCCCTCTCCCTCGGAACGCCCTGAATAGCTAGCACGGGCGGTAGGCGGCGTTAACCGTGGCCAGTCCGTCGCAGCCGGCTCCGGATAACCCCACGTCGCCTCTAGGCTCCGAGTCAAACGTCTGCTGCTGGCGCACCGCCGCCGTTGCCGGCGTTAGCTTAGCGCCAGGAGCAGACGTTCACGATCCGCCCGAAAGCAGACCGATGACATCACGATTCTCCCTTTCTGCAGAGGCAGCCCGGTCGCGCTCTGGACGCTTGACTAGATCCCCGTTCCAGCTTCCTGCCGCTGCTCCTGTTCGATCGCTGCCGGCGATAGGTCGGCACCCGTCCCGCAGGATGGGGGCCCGAGCATGCTGCTGATCACCGAAGCAGGGCGTGCCGCACTCCCGGGTTCGCCGCCTCCTGCGCCGGACGTGATCCAGACCGCGGCTGAACCTTCACCACCGGCGCCGCCCGCCGCGGAAGGGAGGATCGCAACGCTCGTGCGGCTCCTGGAGCAACCCAACGGAGCGACCATCGAGGCCATGATGGCGGCGACGGGATGGCAGGCCCACTCAGTCCGCGGCGCCATCTCGGGTTCGATCAAGAAGAAGCTGGGGCATGCGGTAGCCTCCGAGAAGACCGACGCCGGTCGGACCTATCGCATTGTTGCCGGAGAACCGGGATGACAAATCCGGCGCAGATCATTGACGAGGTTCAGGCGCTGGGTGCCTTGGACCTTGAAGGCTTACGTGCCGCGTGGCGGGCTCGCTACGGCCCCGCGCCAAAGCTCCGCTCAACGCAGCTTCTGCGTCTGGCGCTAGCCTGGCGCATCCAGGCTGCAGCGCTGGGTGGCCTGGATGCATCGACGCGCCGCCGAATACGCACGGGCGTGAGTGTTGGCCGCCCCGACCATGTGCGGTCCGGCACGCGGATCGTCAAAGAGTGGCGCGGTCGCACCTATCAGATCGACCGGACCGGCGAGGGCTACGACTGGGAGGGGCACACATATCTCAGCCTCTCCAGCCTTGCCCAAGCCATCACCGGCGTCAAACGCAATGGACCGAAGTTCTTCGGCCTGCGCGAGGAGGAGCCCCGCTGATGAGCGCCAGGCTTCGATGCGCGATCTATACCCGTAAAAGCTCCGAGGAGGGTCTCGAGCAGGGCTTCAACAGTCTGCATGCGCAGCGCGAAGCTTGCGAAGCCTACGTGAAGAGCCAGGCTGGCGAGGGGTGGGGGGCGCTGCCTACACAGTATGACGATGGCGGCTTCTCAGGCGGCTCCATGGACCGCCCAGGTCTGAAGGCCCTGCTCAGCGACGTTGCCCACAAGCGGATCGATGTGGTGGTCGTCTACAAGGTCGATCGATTGACCCGGTCGCTGGCCGACTTCGCCAAGATCGTCGACATCTTCGATGCCAACGGCGTCTCCTTCGTCTCCGTGACCCAAGCTTTCAACACCACAACGAGCATGGGCCGGCTGACCCTCAACCTCTTGCTGTCCTTCGCTCAGTTCGAGCGGGAGGTCACCGGCGAGCGCATCCGCGACAAGATCGCCGCCTCGAAAGCCAAGGGCATGTGGATGGGAGGCCTGCTGCCTCTCGGCTATGACGCCCCCACCGATCCGCTCACCCGCACCTTGGTTGTGAACGAGAATGAGGCTGAGGTGGTCCGGCTGATCTTCCGCCGCTACCTCGCAATGCGTTCGGTGCACGCGCTCCAGCGCTGGTTGGAAGAGGAGGGTATTCGATCCAAGAGGTGGACCACCCGCAATGGCCAGGTCCGGGGCGCCCGGGTGATCAATCGGGGCGCCCTCTTCCACCTGCTGAAGAACCGGACGTACATAGGCGAGATACCCCACCGTGACCTGAGCTACCCGGCCGCCCACCCGCCCATCGTCGATCTGCAGCTTTTCTCAGAAGTCCAGGGCCTCCTCCAGAGCCAAGCCCGCGGCCGTCGGGAGCGGGTGACGCAGGTCTCAACGATGATGCTCAAGGGGGTGCTGTTCGATGCCGAAGGGGAGGCCATGAGCCCGACCTTCACCCATCGCGGAGGGGGGAGGGTCTACCGCTACTACGTTTCCACCCCCCTGCAGCAGGGGGCGCGCCGGAACCCCGAGGACCAGGTGATCCGCAGGGTGTCGGCGGAGGCAATCGAGGCCGAGGTCAAGGACGTGATTGCTGCCCTCTCGCGGGGGTACCCCCCAGCCCAAGGATCCCTCCTTGTAAGGGTTGAGGTGCGACCCACCACGGTTCAGGTCTTACTGCGCCGCTCGGCCTTTTTCCGGCAACCTGGGGACCCTGATGTCGAGCTGCAGACACTGAGGCTTCGCCTAGGGGCGGACCAGATGATCGCCCATGACCAGACCGGCGATGGCCTCGTTCGCGTGACCCTTCCTTGCCAAGTAAGGCGCCAGGGGGGTGGGGTCACCTTCGTAGGGGGGGACCCCCCCCCAAGGCGCCCCCCGCGTCCAGACCGTGGCTTGGTCCGCAGCCTGCAATCGGGCCATCGGATTGCAGCCCAGATGGGGGAGGGTGAGCTGGGGCGCCCAGAGTCCCTGCGACCGGACCAGGCCCCGCTCAGCGCATATGATAGGAAGACCGCCTGCCTGGCCTTCTTGGCTCCCGATATCCAGGCCCAGATCCTGGAGGGGCAGCAGCCCCCTGGGCTAACCCTCCAGAGGGTCCTCGAGGTGGGGGTCCCCCCCTCCTGGGTGGAGCAGCGGCGGCTGTTTGGAATTCCCTGTTGATCGAGTCACTCCGGAGCGGCGGTCGTTGCCTGCGGGCGCTACTCACTCCCTGTTCTCGTGAAAATAATTCCCTGTTCTGCAGCGTGCAGGGAAATCGGTTCAGCACCCCTTTAAGGGGCCGGAATGATTGAGGTTTGGAGCCAACCGCCCGCGTCTACTCCATGCCGCCAAGCGGTTCCCCGTGGGCTCATCCCTGTAGACTTCCCTGATAGAGCGAAACTCCACTAGATCGCAGACGCGCAGAGACGTGACCCCAATCAAGGGGTCGTTCTTCGGGTTTCAGAGGTGGTTTCAGGGCCTGTTACGGCGGTTCTGAGCCCAAAGAGAGCGACTTTTCCGGCGCCTATCGGGGTGGGGTCACGTCCGAGCCTTTGTTGCCGGACTTTATGGCGGTGCTGTCAGACCAATGGCAACTTGTCTCCACTAGCCGCAAGGCGGGCAGGGGAGGGGAAACCTCAGGCCATGAGGGACTTCCACTCAGCCAGGGCGGCTGAGCGGGTGGCCTTATAAGTCTGCCGGCTGGTGAGGTGGCGCTCCTGACTGAAGTGGTTGTGAACCGAGGCGTGGACTGAGCTTAACTTCTGGAGTGTCTTCATCCTCCGAAACCTCAGCATGGCCCTCTCTCGTCGTCGGAACGGCAGGTGTGAGTTCTCGGCCCTGTTGTTGAGCCAGCGGCCGGTCTCCTGGTTGTCGGTGCCACCTAGCTCCTTCAGCGCCGCCCCGTAGGAACGCAGCCCATCGGTGACGATCGCCTTGGGCCTGCCGTGGCGCTTCATGGCCCGCTTGATGAACTTCAGGGCCGCGGCCTTGTCGCGCTCCTTGGAGGCGAAAGACTCCAGCACCTCCCCCTCGTGATCGACGGCTCGCCACAGGTAGTGCATCTCGCCGCCTATCTTCACGTAGATCTCGTCGAGGTGCCATCGCCAGTGGGTGTGGGCCCGCATGCGCTCCACCCGCTTCCTGCGGATCTCGGCGGCGAACAGCGGGCCGAACCTGTTCCACCAGTAGCGCACCGTCTCATGGCTGACGTCGATGCCGCATTCGGCCAGCAGGTCCTCTACGTTCCGCAGCGACAGCGGGTACTTCACGTACATCATCACTACGAGGCGGATCACCTCGGGCGAGGAGTTGAAGTAGCGAAACGGGTTGGGAGCAGAGGCCATGGCGGCGCTTAGATCACCGCGGCGGAGGTGGCGCTAGATTGGTCTGACAGAGCCGCTGCAGGCGCTCGCAGACGCCGCTAACGGCCCAGCGTTCACAGTGATCGATGGCGGCAAGGAGGGCTGATTTCAGCCCCTTATGCCGGTCAAACGAAAGCCCTCCGGGGCTGGGGGGCGAGCCGGAGGGCTGGGGGGGTCGTGTGGGGCTGCTAGCGAAACGACCGCGACGTGACGCCGTTCCGCCACCCATCAATTGACAGTCGTTGAAACGCGAGCAGAGGCCGACGTGTTGGACCCGGTATGCTCAAAGGCGACGAGTACCGGGAAGAGGCCAGGCGGCTAGAGTTGATGGCCAATCAACTGAGCTTGCTGGAAGACCGTGAGCGCCTGCTCCTGGCTGCGAACCAATACCGTATGTTGGCGGAGGCCGAGGAGCAGAAGGACGGTGGCGAGGACAATGGAACCGAGCAGCACCTTGGCCGCTGACCTCGTCCGATTGCGCGCCGCAGCTTCCCGACTAGTCAGGCGGGCGCCGCTGCAGCAGGACAGCCAGCGCGCCGGCGACAAGTTCTAGGGCTTGAAGTGCGCTCATTTCCGCTCACGCGAGACCCGGTTTCGCGGTTTTCCGCTAACTTAGCTTGGGCGAGTGCCCTCGCCAGCGGGGAGCCCGAGGTCGAGAGGGCCCGGCTTTGCTAGGCTAGAAGACAAGGATGCTGCCGCAGCGTCCCTGAAACGGAGACGCCTCTTGCCTCGTCGGCTCAAGTACCCGAAGCGGCTGCCGGCAGCCGGACTTGGAGCGCCGACTCGCTACAGCTGAAGGTCGGCTATCCGGGGGCAGCCGCCTTGAGCACTAGGCTAAGCGCCAACATCGAGGTGCGGTTGCTAACGCGAAAGGCTGCCGGGGTTCACGCCGCGCCGGCGACTGCAACAAGTTCCTGTAACAGGGCCGCGGGGGAGATGGGTTTGCCGACCACGCCGTTCATGCCAGCGGCGAGGTAGGTGTCGCGTTGATGAGTAAGCACGTTTGCCGTCAGCGCGATGATGGGTGCTGATGCAGCCAGGCCGCGCGACTCGCGAATGCGCCGCGTCGCCTCAAGGCCGTCCATCCCTGGCATTTGCACGTCCATGAGGATGAAGTCGAAGCCGCCTTGCAACGCCGCCACAACGCCCGCCGCACCGTCCTCACGAGTTTCCACCGTCGCTCCAAGCCCTTCGAGCATCTTGGTGGCTATCATCCGGTTGGTGGCATTGTCCTCGACGACCAGGCAATGCAAACCGACCAGAAAGTCCTGGGCGGCATCGAGGGCGGCCTCGGGTGGCTTGGATTGGGGTGCGACAATCTCCAGCGAGAAGCAGGAACCCTCACCCTCCTGAGAGCTCACACCGACGTCGCCACCCAGAAGTCCGGCCAAGCGGCTGGTGATGACCAGCCCCAGGCCTGAACCCCCGAACCGGCGCGCAGTAGTCGCGTCCGCCTGCTGGAATCGCTGGAACAGAAGCTGCTGCGACGCATCTGAAATGCCAATACCCGTGTCCTGAATCTCGAAGCGCAGACGCGAATCTCCGCCCCTATCCTCCCACATTGCGCGGACCGTGATCGAACCGCGTGCGGTAAACTTGATTGCGTTGCCGATGAGGTTGAACAAGCATTGCCGGAGACGCACGTCATTAGTGAGCACCCACGCCGGCATTCGTTTGGACTCCAGAATAAACTGCAAGCCTTTGTCTTCCGCTTGCGGTCGCAGCAGCTTCACGACGCCTTCCAGCAGCGCAGAGGGATCGACAGCGACCTTGTCTAGTTCCAGATGACCTGCCTCGATCCGAGAGAAATCGACGACGTCGTCCAGAATGGCCTGCAGCATGGCCCCGCAAGCCAACGCCTCCTCAAGCATCTCCCGGCCCTGCCGCGTGAGGGTCTGCGACTTCAGCAAGTGGAGAACCCCGATGACGCCATTCATCGGGGTGCGGATCTCGTGGCTCATGTTGGCAAGGAACTGCCCTTTCGCCTCCGCCGCGGCTTGGGCGCGCCTTTCGGCCTCCATCAGCGCCTGTTCCTGGCGATGACGTTCATCGACATCGACGAGCAGACTGATGCTGCGCCGCCAGCGGCCGCCTGCGTCGATCTCGATCTGGGTGTAGATCCGCACCCAGCGCACCTGGCCTTGGCCGGTAACAATCCGCACCTCTAGCGGGGCGGGGGGGAGCCCCCGCAGCCACCCCTTGACCGCCAATGCAATTTCCTCGGCGTCCGCGGGATCGATGAACGGCCAGACCGCCCGGCGCGCCTCATCAAACGTCATCGGCTTGCCAACAAACTTCTGGAATTCTGGCGAGGTCCAGACCGAGCGCATTTCGTAATCGATCTCGACGACAGCCGCTTGGGCGGCGGACAAGGCGATCTTCAGCCGTCCCATCTGAGATTCAGCCTCGCGCCTCGCCAGCGTTATGGCGCTTATCGCCTCTCGAAGCTCAGTGACATTCTGCGAGATCCCATGAGCGACGTGGACGCCGGGTTCGACGAGTTGGGCCCGTACGTGCGCGCTCGCCCAGATCCAGCGGCCGTCAGCCGCCTGGAAGCGATGCGTGAACGCGCCAGGACGCCCATTGTCGATGCAATCGCCCATTACGGCGAGCACCGTCTCGATGTCGTCAGGATGGCATCTGGCTGCAAATTCAGCGGATGTAGCCATGGTCACCCCAATCTCGGCGAGCATCGACTTCCATTCCGACGACCATGTAATCTCGTCGCTACGCGGATCAAAACGCCACAGGCCGACCCCGGCGGTTTCAGACAACAGCGACTGCGCTTCCTGCACTCGCTTGAGTTCGTCGATCCGTCGACGCTCATCTGTGGCGTCGCGAAGTATCGTCATCATCTCGCCGTGCGGTCCTGTGCGACCATACCCCTCGAGCCACACCGCGCCGCCGCCCTTGCAGAGAATTCTTACGCGCACGTCGCAGTGGCCGGTGTCAGCCAAAGCCGGTCCAAAGCCTTCCAGGACCGCACGGCTCTCGGAGTGCACGATCTCGATGAGCGGCCGCCCGAGTAGTTCTTCGTGCGTCCAGCCAGTGACGCGTGTCCAAGCAGGATTTACCCGCATCAGCGTGCCGTCCGGCCCCACCACGGCGAACAAGTCTCTCGAATTTTCCATAAACCACGTGCCAGCTTCGGCTTCTGCACCGAGCTTGGTGGGCGCGCGGCCGTGGTCCTCTCGTACTTGGATCGTGGAAATCTGGCCCATCTCCCCATGCTGGGCCGCAAGCCTGAAGATTTCGTGCAATCTGGGAGTTAGTCATTCTGTCGCAGCAGGTGAGAGGCGAACCCTGCGGGCACGGTGTTGCCGGCAGGAACGCAGCGCTAGTAACCGAGCGCCAGCAAGCGCGCTCGCGGTCACGGATGTTCCTGAACCGTTGAGCCGCACGATGCCTAAGTCACTGAAGCAAGCCCCTGCCTAACCCGCATGAGTGTTGCCATCGCAGTCGACGGAAAAGAGGCGCCTGCCGCCATGGTGCACCTCAACCCGCTCGCATCCTTCGTGATCTTTCATGATCTGTGGAATGGCCGCCAGCACATTGGCCGCGCTCTCGATTTCCACGCGGGCCACGGGCTTCACGCTCGCGCCGCAAAACACCAATAGATTGTACATGAGGACGCCGCCCCAATGTCAGCGCCTATCCTTAAGCTACGGCGACCCCGGTGGTTCCCCACGGCTGCTGTTCCGGCGCTCAACGCCAGCAATAGATGTAAAGCTCCCACAGCTGATCCGCTGCTAGTCCGCTATCGGTGGAAAGCTGAACTCGACACCTCACCACTTGCGTTCGGACGACCAGGGAAAATTTATGTACTGGTCACGGCTGTCGAAGCAGATATTCCCGTACATTCTCAAATAGGAGTTGCGGCGCGCCGGGTCGGCATAAACCGCCGCGGCGTCGGCGACGTCGCGCTCATATTGGCTAATGTTGGCGATCGTTAGGGCTTTTGGAAGGATGTCCATCGCCTGGGGCACGGTCTTCCCATCCAGCCAGTCGGAGGCAAAGCGCCCCATCGCGTAGCCGAAAACGGGGGACGCCAGGCTGATGCTGGCCTTGTAGGGGCTGCCGGGCTTCTTCAACTCCGCAACAGCCTCACGCTCTCCGTCAATGCCCCCAAGAAACTGGTTTGATCGCGCCTTGTGCTCTTCGCGCAAGGCGTCGAGGGCGCCAAGAACGACGGTGTCGGCGCCCAGGACCACGTCCACTTTCGGGTGCGCAAGTAGGATCATCTTCATGGTGCGATAGCCGCCGGCCCGATCTACGGTCGTGGGCGAAATGTCAGCGACGATGGTCACGCCCGGCATCTTCCGCAACGTATCGCGCATCGCGGTGAAGCGAGGCGCCAGGAACTGCAGATTGTCGTGGGTCAGCAACACCACCTTGGCCTTTCCGCCCAGACGGGTGCGGATATGCGCTGCTGCAGCTTCCGCCAGGACCTGACCGGTCTGATATTGCGGCGCGTTCAAGATCGTGGTGGCAGGCGGCGGCACGATCGCCCCGACATAAGCCCCGCTTCCGATCACTCTCTTGAGGCTTGGGCTCAGCGATGGCGGATCTATGGGAGCGACAACGATCGAACCGGTCTTGGCGGCATGCAGGCCATTGACCTGCTTTACCATCAGGGCCGCATCGTTGTCGGAGCGCAAGACGCGGTACGCCAGCCCGCGCTCTCCAGCGGCTGACGCCAATCCCCGCCCAATGCCCTGAACAAATTCCCGGTCATTATCCTGAACAAACACCAGTTCCCTTCGCAGGCCCCTGGGCTTGGCGCAGGCTTGCCTGGCCGCCTTAAAGGCGGGAAGGACGACTGGCCTTGTCAGGCCATTGCCTTGCGCGTTCGCCGGCGCCGGCAAGGCGATGGCAAGAAGCGCCGCCAGCGTTCCGCGCGCCAAACGCCTGATGAGTAACCGCATCGGACCTGATGGAGCTAGACGAGTCATGCCGTGTGTGCGGTTGAGAAGACCAGCCGGGCGGCGGTCCCGGGTGTGCGATTGATATACTCGACATTGGTCTTCAGCGCGGCCGCCATCGCAGCGATGATCTTCGAGCCCAGCCCTGTCCCACCCGGCCGCACGGCGGCGCCCAGCCCGACACCGTCATCCTGCACAACAAGCTCGGCCCGCCCCTCCGGAAGCTTTCGCAACGTGACGCGGATGTCGCCCGATTGACCGGCCGGATAGGCGTATTTGAAGGCGTTTGTCACCAACTCCGTGGCGACCACCCCAAGACTGATGCTCTCGTCGGTAGGCAGGACAACCGGGTCGAGCACGCTGGTAAGCCGGGCCGTGTAGCCGTCGTCGCGCATGGCGACGCCAAGATTGTTCAGCATCACGCCCAGGTAATCGTTCAACGCCACCGATGTTACGTCGCTGGAGGTGTAGAGGCTCTTGTGAATCTGCGAGATCGCCTGGATCCGGGTCTCGGTTTCCTTCAGCGCGCCCTTGGCCAATTCATCGGTAACGGTCTTGGACTGCATGTGGACCAGCGCCGCCACGAGCTGGAGACTGTTTGCCACGCGGTGGTTGACCTCGGACAGCAGGACCTCTGCCCGCTCCCGGGCGAGCGCCAGCTCCTGTGTCCTTCTTTCAACCCGTTCCTCGAGGGTCAGGTTGACTGCACGGACTTCGTCACGCGCCTGTGCGATCTCCTGCCTGTTGCGATAGACGGTGAAGGCCACCGCGGTCACGACAAGCACGATGACGATAGCCGCGATGATGGCTACCCATCGCAGCATGGCGGCATTGTTCTGCTGCTCGACCCCGAACAGGATCGAATTTTCGTCCGCGTCCAGCATCGCGCCGTACAGATAGACGTTGAGTTCATCCATCAGCGCCTTGCCGCGATTGCTTTGAATGATCGACAGGGCGTCCGCATCTGAGCCGGCGCGCTTCAAGGCGATGCTTTGGTCCATCTCCCCGAACTTTTCATCCACGGCCTCTCGCAGCCTGGAAAGGTACGGCGGTGGCTGGGGCCCCGTGGTGACAAAGCGCGCAAGATCCCACATCTCCTGCAGGGCGCGCGCCTTGGCCGTGTCATACGGAGCCAGGTAGATTTCATTGCCGGTCAGGACATAACCGCGCTGGCTGGACTCCGCGGTCCGCAGCGCGTCGCGCAGTTCAACCGCGGCGATGCGGGTGTCTCGCTCAAACGCCGTCGCCTGGAAGAAGGTGTTGGACCTCTCGCCAAGCCACACGGTCATCCCCACGATGGCGAAGAGTGCGAGAAAGCCGATGACAAGGCCCCCGGCGACACTCAAGGCTAGGCGACTGCTTGCCATCTTCGTGGTCTGTTGATGCCTGGCGTTCGGACGACGCACCCCGCGCCTTGAAGGAACTTCTATAAACGCAGAAGGCCCGCTCGCTGGCAACGTCCCGCCCGGCAGGTCCGCCCAGATGCAACGCCTGCCAACCGGTGGTGGTTACATGGGGTGGATGTCCGCAGGAAGAAGCTCCACACCCGCTCAAGCTCAGTTGTACGCTACGGTGACGCTATACGTCCCGGAGTAGTCGCCGATCACGGCGCCAGAGCCGATGGTGAAGTTGCCGCCGACGGTGAAGCCCGCCGTCCCCACCGTGCCCGCGGAGTTGCTCAGCAGCGTCGGCAAGGTGGAGGGCGTCAGGTTGGTGGTGATGGCCCCGCCGCCCGCCCGGTTCATGGCGAAGGAGGTCGGCACGGTGACTGACACCGCCGATCCGCCCTCCCCACTGACCGTATAGGCGGCCGCGGTTGTCGTTCCCGCTTGGCCTGAGCCAGTCCCGGTGCCGCTGAGGGTGACCAGTCCTGTGGTAGGGCTGAGCGTGACCGTGGTGTTGCCGCTGCTCGGCCGCACGATGGTTCCGAACTTCAGCGTCGGCGACAGGGTGGTGAAGGAGACTGCCCGGTAAGTCAGCGCCGAGGCGGTCGAACTCGCGCCCGTGCTCGGGACCACCGAAGGAATGGAGGCATAGACGTAGAAGCCGGAGGCCGCTGAGCCTGCCGCGCCGGCGCCATCGTAGCCAGTGATCGGAAGGTCGGCGCCGAAGTAGAAGCTGGCATTGGTGCTCTTGCTCGGGGGTGTGATCTGGAACTCGACCGGATTCGTGCCGCTGGCCGCAGTCGTGATGACACCGACATTGGCCGCTACGGTGAAGTTGCTGAGCGCGCCCGCCTTGCCGGTCGGCGTGCCGACGGAGCCGACGCGGACCCGGATCGCGTTGGCGCATCCGCTCACGCCGCCGCCCGAGCAGGCCAGCGTCACCAGGCCCCGGACGAGGCCGGTGCTTTTGCGCACCCCGCTCCCGCTGGTGACCGTCACCGCCCCCGCCGGGGTAAAGCGAAAGGTCGTGCCGCCGCTGGCGGCGGGGATGACGTTGCCGAGGGCGGGCGCCGTGATGGCGGGCGCGTAGGTCTGCGCCGCAGCGGGCGCGGCGGTCAGCGCGGCGCACGCCAGAGCTGCGGCCATGAGGTCTCGGCGGAAGGAGATCAGGGTCTTGGTCATTGGGCTTCCTCCGCGGGTTTGTCGAACACCACCTCGCCGCTCACGTCGGCCAGATAACCGCCCTCGGGCGCTACGGTGAAGGTGACGGGTTGTCTCAAGCGCATGTGCAGACGCGCGGCCTGCTCGGGTTCGAGCTCCAGTCGGTAGCTGCCCACCGGCAGAGCCTCGAAGGCTACCGAGCCGTCGAACTCCGTTGTGCCTTCTACGGCCTCCGAAGCCTCGCGTCTGAGCAAGATGTGGACGGCCGACAGTCCGACCAGCTGCCCCTCGCCTGGCCTGAACATGAGCCTGGCCATCACTTCCCCGGTCGGGGTCAGTGGATACATGACGCGGGTGACCGAGCCGGGGCGGGGGGCGAACGCGACCAGGTGCGGCGGCGACTGGACGAAGGGGTTATCGACCCCTTCCAGGCTGATTAGCACCTGTCCGGCCGGCGCCGCCCCAAGCCCGGTGACGAAGGCGCGGCCATTCAGGGTGGTGGTGGCGGGGGCCTCGCCGCCGGAGACGCGGACGCCCTCGACCGGGGCCTCGCCGGGATCAAAGACGCCGTTGCCATTGGCGTCGATGAAGGACTGGAAGGCGACGCTGCCGCCGCCCGCCGGCCCGGGGCGGGTTACCGCGTACCGCCGTGCGAAGGGATCGAACACCAGTCCGAAGGCGTACTGGACGCCCAGGCGCCACTCACCGTCCTCGGCCGTGTAGTCGCCCGACAGCGCCAGGTCGCCGTGCCGCAGCCGCCAGTTGGCCCCGGCCTGCAGCGTGGTCGTCCCGCCCTCGCCGAAGCCATGGCCGATGCCGAAGCGCACAGCCATGGTCTCTGTCAGGGCCCGGTCGGCGGTCAGCGTCAGCGCCTGCAGCCGCGCGTCCGGCTCGACCTCGTAGTCGAGCGCGCCGCGCAGCTGCCAGCGGTAGGCGGCGAAGGTGGAGGCGGCCAGCACGCCGGTCAGGCCCTCGCTGACGGTCGCGTCGGGACCCGTGTCGCGCCGGTAGTCCAGCCCGCCGGAGAGCAGCACAGGGCCGAAGGTCCCCGAACTGCGCGCCGCCGCCAGCACCGCGACGGCGCCGTCCTCATAGACCTCCCGCTGCGCGCGCATGGACAGGGGGATGGCCTGCCCACCGGGCCGCAAAGCGGTGTCAACACTCAGTTCGCTGTGTCGCAGGATCGGCCTGCCGGCCGAGGCCGTGGGATTGGCTTCGTCGACGAAGCCGCCGCGATACTCGGCGTGGCGGCCGATGATCGACATGCCCCATTGCTGGCCGGCAACGCCGAGGGCCGCGCCGGCGCCGCCCTGGCTGTCGCCAGCCGTTTCGGCCTGCATCGCGAAGCCCCGCAACGATGTGCGGGCGCCGGCCATCAGCAGCGAGCGGTACTCGCCCTCCGTCGTCGGGTAGCGGGCGGCTGCGGCCACCACCGTAAGCTTTTCGGTGACGCCGTGCGTGACGCTGGCGACCAGCCGCATCTTGCCCTCGCTGGGCGAGGCGGAAAGGCCGTCATGGTCCGACAGGTCGACCACGGGCGTGTCCTGCTGGACGACGCCGAAGTCGAAGGTCGTCTCGCCGGGTTTGAGCTGGCCGCCGCCGACGTTGATCACCCGCGTCTGCTCGTCGCGTTCGCCGCGCGGGCCGTAGGTGACGATGCGGATGACATTGAGGCCGCGCACCAGCGGCACCTGCAGGAACTCGTAGCGGCCCTCGACCGGGGTGCGCTGGCCGCTGCGCAGGATGTCGTTGATGTAGAGCTCGACATCGTAGCCCAGCGGCAGCTCGCCGCGCAGGTCGACGCGGCTGAAGACGCTGGCCTGCTCGAGCGGGGCAGTGGTGAAGTTGAACCCCCGCCCGCCGCCGCTGCGCGGGCCGATGGGCAGCCCCGGCGTGAAGGTGTCGCCCGCCTGGGCGCTGGTGGCGTTCAGCGGGCCGAGCAGGCCGCCACGCACATCGTGGCGCTCGAACAACACCCGGGCCGACGACGGTTTGCCCTCCTCGTCCGAGCCCAGGTAGCCTTGGAAGCCGGTGTAGAGCACGTCCGCGCCGACCCGCACGTCGTAGCGCGTCTGGTCGATGGGCTGGCGGGTGTCGCGGGCCGTCGACAGGGCGATGTCGAACGCGGGCGGGGTGAGCAGCCGGTAGGGCGTCTCCACCTGGAAGGTGGCGTCGGCGGCGTTCACATCGGGGCGCAGGTCGCGCAACCGGGCGATCCGCTCCAGCCGCCCCTGGATCGGCAGCTTCTCCAGCGCCGTAAGCTTCAGCGTCAGCGCCTCGGGCTGGGCCTCGATGGTCAGCGGCAGCAGCCGCTCCAGCGCCGAGGCGCGGATGTAGATGTCGCCGCCGGTGACGGCCACGTCCTCCGCCGCGAGCGGGATGTCCCGGCCACCGACGCGCGCCAACCCCGCGGCGAGGTCGACGGTCAGCGACCGCTCGGCCTCGCCGATGCGGCCCGTGATACGCCGCTCTGCCGGCGAGACGGTGACGTTCATGTCCAGCAGCCGCGTCAGCTCGCCGACCGGCAACAGGGGATCGCTCGCGTCGCCATAGGCCGCCAGGCTGTCGGCGATGGTCAGGCCGCCGAGGTCGACGGAGAGCAGCAGCAGGTCTTCCTCGCGCGTCTGCGCAAAGCCTGCGGGGCTCTGCGCGCCCACCGGATCGGCAGCGTACGCGGTCTGGCCGCCTGCGGTGACGAGCACCACGGCGGCGAAAAACCAGGCTTTACTGGCTCGCGCTAAAGGCACTTTGGGCGAGCACGCGGCCGGGCGAAGTGTCGTCGTCGGTGAAGGTGATCTCCAGCTGCTCGCCGGGCGCGGGGGCGCGGGTCAGCGGGATCTGCACGGCGCGCTTGTCGATCTCGGTATAGACGCCGACGCCGCGAGCCAGGCCGATCGGCTCCTTGCCGCCCTTGGCGCGGACCTCGAAGTTGCCGAACAGCGAGCTGGCGCCGAGCCGGGCGACGTCGAAGCTCGCCACCGCCGTGCGCACGGCCGGGGCGACGCCGTCGGGCGAGATGTCGGCGTAGGTGATGTGGGGGTTCTCGATGGCGGCGCGGACCTCGGCCGGGCCGAGCCGCACGATCACCGGGATGCTGATGCCGAACACCGAGACGACGGTGAACCGCAGCTGGTCGGACGACGGTTTCGAAGCCTCGTCGGCGGTCAGGCCGATGTCGCGCGGCGGGATGGTGGTGACGGTCAGGTGGGTGCGGTACTCGCCCGGACCCATGGTCGTCTCGGCGCCCGGATTGACGCGCACGCGGATGGTCTGCCCTTTGCCGGGCTCGAGCGTCGCGCGGCGGGGCGTGGCCAGCAGCATCGCCTTGGCCGACTTCACCTTGCCTGCCGGGCCGCTCAGCTCCGGCCGCGTGGCCGCCTCGCTCAGCGCGACGATCTCGCCCGACGGCGACATGACCCGGTCGACGAGGCCGATATCGAAGGTGGCGGGGGCCGTGCCCTGGTTGAAGATATAGACCGTCGCCGACTTGCCGGAGCGGTCGAAGGTCAGCCGCTTTGGCGAGATGTTGAGGTTGGCGCCCACGGATACGGGTGCAGCGTTGACCACCGCGGGCGCGGTCTCCTGCGCCATCGACGGGGCGCCGGCGCAGAGCATCATCATGCCCGCGGCCAGGCCGACGAGCGCTCCCCTGGCGTGGAGCCGGTATCCAACGGGCGATGCGGCTTTGATCATCATGGTGTCTTTCTCAACTGTCCCCCGATGAGCGGGCCCTGCCTGCATGACAGGAGAATGGTTAATTATACTGCGCCACGACGACGAGCAGGCCGCGGTACTCCCCCGGCGCCAGCTGGTCGGCGTTGACCTTGATCGAGCCGCCGACGTCGATGCTCAGCGTCCCCGCCGACATCGTCATGCCGCGCAGACCCGAAACCGCGTAGCCGCCGTCGGCTGTGGTCACCACGGTCAGCGTCTCTATCCCGCCTTCGCGGACGAGGTCGAAGAACTGCGGTATTGCCAGCGACACCGCATCGGCGCCTGTCATGGTCAGGTTGGAGGTTCCGGAGGCGTCGACCACCGGGCCCATGCTGACCCCAGGCGTGATCAGGATGTCCTGGAAGATCAGCTCACCGGTCCGGCGGATTGTGGCCGCTTCCGTGATCGAGGTCGTGGCAGTCGTGGTGGTGGTCACCGACCGAACCTGCGCAGAGGCGCCCGAAGCCGCCAGCAGGGCGACGGCAACGGCCGCGAAGATTTGGAAACGCGCGGGCAAACGGCAGCCTCGGGTAAGACGCCGGCGCGGGGGAAGGGTCCCGCGCCGGCGCTGAACACGGCCTTAGTTGTAGGTGACGGTGACGTCGAACGTGCCGGTGTAGTCGCCGCTGACGGTGGTGTCGGCCACGGTGAACGAGCCGCCGACGCCGAAGGTCGCCGTGCCGCCGATCAGCGTCCCGGTCGCGCCGGACTTCACCAGCGTCACCGGCAAGGTCTCGGACCCGCCCGAACGCGTCATGGTCAGCGCCGTCGTGCCGATGCTGAAGGTCTGGCCGCTTTCGCCGGTCACCGTGTAGGTGGCGCGGCTGGATGTGCTGGTCGCGAGCGCGGCAGTCCCGGTCTTGGAGCGCGTGCCGTCGACTTCGCTGACGGTGATGATGCTGGTCCCGGCCGAGCCCGGCTTGACGATGGTGCCGAACGCCAGGGCCGAGTTCTGGGCGATGGAGAGCGGCGAGACGATTTTGGTCGTGCCCGTGGTCGACACCGTGGCCGAGCTCTGGGCGAAGGCGGGGGAAGCCAGCGCGGCCATGGCGGCGGCGCAAAGGGCGATCTTCTGAAGACGGTTCATTTTTTTATCCTTGGATGGCGACAGCCGCCTTGCGCGGGTGACAGGTTGAAAGCCACGGTGGACGGCCACAGCCGGGCCGTAGGGTGAACTGCCGGTCCGAGAACGTCGTTCTGTGAACGGTCCGACCGCAATAGAGCCCAAGTATAAACGGATCAATAATAGCGCGATGCGTTTGCCTTCGGACGTTGCGAACAAGTTAATATGTATTCACCATGTTGCCGACGGTTAACGGCCATCCCCGTGCTCCAGGTTTGGCCGAGTGATCGGGCGACCAACGTATTGTGCTCAGGCGCGGACGTTCAGAACGATCGCTTTCGGTCGAAAGCCGCCGCTGCGGGTATGTCGCGCTGCGGACCAGCTGAAGTTCTGCTTCCGAGTCTCGCCTAAATGTCAGCTCGTGGCGCAGGAGCCCCATTGAAAGGGCGGCGGCCGTAGCCGCCGCTCAGAAGGCTACTTGTTCTTGTCCGGCCGCTGAGAGAGCGCGGAGCCGGCTGCCGTCTTAGAGTCTTTACCTGTTCGGCCGTCTCGCAGCGTCTTGGAAGCTGCGGCACCGGCCTTTTTCCCGGTTTGCTCGTTCTTGGCCATCCGAGGGTCTCCGTTGAACGCGACGGGAGGTAGTCGCGAGAACAGAACGGGTACATGGGTGATCGGTTTCCGAAGTCAAACGCAGGTGACCAGTGGCGCGCCAGAAGCTGCCAACGTCTGTTGCTGGCACCGACACTGATGTCCGTCTTGGCGCTTAGCTGAACTTCCGCAACGGGTGGGAAGCGGCCATCGACGCGACCGGGGGGGGCGGCGTTCTCCGCCGCAATAACGCTCAGAGGCGGGACTCTCTAGTGGTCCCGAGCTGCAAACGTTTCGCATCAGGCCCACATCACGGAACAGCACCGCTGACGCGGCGTTCGCTCAGGACAACAACAAAGGTAAGACCATGTCCCAAGCCGCGACACCCGACGCCATCGCACTGCTCAAGGCAGACCACCGCAAGGTCGAGGAGCTGTTCGCGAGCTTCGAGGCCGCCAAAGGCGACGGCAAGAAGAAGGCCCTGGCTGAGCAGATCTGCATGGAGCTGAGCGTCCACACAAAGATCGAGGAAGACGTCTTCTATCCGGCCTGTGAGGGCGCGGTGGAAGAGGACCTGCTGCAGGAAGCCTATGTCGAGCACGACGCGGCCAAGGTCCTGGTGGCCGAGATTGAGGCCGGCGGTCCTGACGACGAGTTCTACGACGCCAAGGTGAAGGTGCTGTCCGAGATGATCGAGCACCACGTCAAGGAAGAGGAGCAGCGTGTCGAGGGTATGTTCGCGCAGGCGCGCAAGGCCGGACTAGACATGGACGGCCTTGGGCAACGCATGGCTGCCGAGAAGGAGCAGCTGTTGGCGACCTACAAGGCTGGCGGGCTGCCGAAGCCGGATACTTCAACCCTGTCAGGGACGAGCCTCGCCTGATGTCGGCGCGTCGCAACCTATGGGTCGGTCTGAGCTTTGACGCCTGGGCTCTCGGTCTTGAAGCGGCGACGGTGATGGCGCTGCGCACGCGGAAGATTGCCGCAGGTGGCGCTGCCGGTCATGCCGAGGCGGCCCGAATGGTCAGCGAGAAAGTGAGCGCGGGAATGGCGCTTCAGATGTTGGCCATCACCGGGGGTCTGGGAACATCTCCCGCCGGGGCTACAGCGCGCACGCTCACCCACTATCGCCGCAAGGTGCGCGCCAACCGCCGACGTCTGTCGACCTGAGCTTTACAGGACTGACGCAGATGACGATGAGCCGGTGGCGAGATCTGCCGCCGAATGAGAGCGCCAAACCAGGCGCGGGGCTCCGCTTCGCCGAAAGCCGCTGGGGCTAACCAGCGCGATGTGAGCCGAGGTAATAGGTGTCTCGTCACCGTTCAGGCTGAGGCCATTGCCGCCCCGGTCGCTATGAAGATCAGCGAGAGGGCTTGGTGAAGTTGGCGGCGGCGTGGCGCGATCTGCCGCGTAGGACTGCCCTTCGGATTCCCTCTAATTCGGTCGTTACAAGCCCGTAAGTACGGCCCGAACCAGCCCGGCCTGAACTACCCGCTTGGACAGCCCATGTTCATGTTGCGCTGCTATGTTTCGGCCTCCCGGAGCTAGGCTCCCGCCAGAGGTCTGAGTTTCGATGGACGACGGACTTTCGGCCCGCGCGGCGGCAGCGTTTGCGGCCGAGCAACGCAAGTACTTCTCACTCCTGGGCCAACGGGTGGTCCGGAAACGCATTGCAGAGCGCGCCTGGGATGAGCCCGAAATGGCCGCCGCGAGGGATTGGTTAGCCGACCGGGCAAGTGCCAAGAGCCGGAAGCCATGGGTGTACAGCGCCACCATTGGGGCGCTCAGCGTCGCGGGCGTCGGTTTTGCGGCGCGTGGGCTGTGGCAGGTGGTCTTGGCGCTACATTGGCTGCAGTAGCTGCGCGGCCAATCACGTCAGGAACGCAGCCCTGGGTGTTCTCGGACGATCGTGCTGAATCGCTTCGTGGCGAGGGTCGGGCCCGCCCAGCTGTTGTGCGCCCTTAGCAGCTCCACAAGCGAGCGACCATCGCCGCGTAGCTTCCGGCTTTCAGACACAAGTTGCCGTCCCTCGAAGATGGCGTCGCCGGCCCGGTTGCTTAGCTCTTGTGTCGTGACTTCCCTATCTGCTGTGAGGGTCATAGGTGCTCCGTTGGGGCGGGAGCACAGGCGAAACGCCCTTCTCACAGGCGACAGCGCCCATTGATGGCCATCGATGTTGCCAAGGTAACACGGCGCTGGGTCGGCGCGAACCTAAGAGGAGATGCTTCTCGGGGCAAACGCCAAACAGCGAAAGCGGCGCTCAGCCCAGCAGCGTTCCGCGACTAATGATTTGGCGTAGCCCATTCTGGTCCCAAGGCCGCATTTTAACCTATGTTATGCGCCTGATAGGCTCGCTGCTGCCCCAGCCCCCTGCCAAAGGTCTGCCGTGTCTGCCCCTGTTGTCGCGTCCACAGAAGAAGTGGCTCTCAGCCTGGCGCTGGCGATCGTCGCCTCGTCGCCAGCCCCGCTGCTGCTATTGGACGGAGAACTGGCGGTGGTGGCGGCGAGTGCATCGTTCTGCGACGCCTTTGAGATCGACGCCGCCACAGCTCAGGGCCAGCTGCTTTCCGAGCTTGGTTCCGGGGAATGGGGACAGCCCAAGGTTGGCAGCCTGATTGCCGCCACGCTCGCTGGGGCAGCGGAAATCGAGGCCTATGAGTTCGACCTCGTCCGGGAGGGCAAGCCCTCCCGCCAGCTGGTGCTAAGCGCCCAGCGGCTGACCTACCTGGATTTAAACCATACGCGGCTTCTTCTGGCCGCGACCGACGTGACGGAGATCCGCGCCACCGAGGCGCTCAAAGACGAGGCGCTCTGGCGCAACATCGTGCTCCTGCAGGAGGTGCGCCACCGTGTGGCCAACAGCCTCCAGATCATCGCCAGCGTCCTGCTTCAAAACGCCCGCAGGACACCATCAGATGAGACCCGCAGCCACCTGAAGGACGCTCATCAGCGGGTGATGTCGATTGCCGCTCTGGAGCGTCAGTTGGCAGGGTCCGGCGAACAGGACGTCGAGTTGAAGGCGTACTTCAACACGCTGTGCGAGAGCATCGCCGCCTCAATGATCGAGGACCCGGAGCACATTGCGTTGTTGGTCACGGGTTCTAAGGGCGAGGTGTCCGCTGCGGTGTCCGTCAGCCTTGGGCTGATCGCGACCGAGCTGGTGATCAACGCGATCAAGCACGCTTTCGTGGATGGCCGTAGCGGAGCGATCGAGGTGGGCTGGAACCTCGATGGGCCACACTGGACGATGTCGGTCACAGACAATGGAATGGGGATGCCCAAGGGTAGCGGAAGGCGAGCGGGCCTTGGCACCAGCATTGTCGATGCGCTTGCCACACAGCTCGGCGCCGCCGTCGAGGTGTCTTCCGCGCGCCCAGGGACACGAGTGGCGATCATCCACCCTTCGATTCGCCTCGTGGAGATCCCTGAGCCGATGGCCGGGGCAGACGCTGTAAACCGGCCGGCGGCCTAAGATGGAATCTCAAGGCCCGAAAAAGACAACTCTGCTGATCGTTGAGGACGAAATCCTCCCGGCCATGTCGCTGCGCGATGAACTCCAGGACGCCGGCTATGTCGTCATGGACCTCACACAGCGACACGGTGAGGCCATCGGCGCTGCCAGGGTGCTCAAACCTGATTTGGCGCTGGTGAACATCAAGCTGCAGGGCCACGACGCCGGCATCGAGCTCGCACGAGAGCTCAAGGAGATGGGTGTCCCGGTCGTGTTCATCAGCGGCCAGGTAAGCCGTGCTAGGTCGGCTGCGACCGTTGCGATCGGTTCTTTTCCCAAGCCCTACAGCGCCACGCAGATGCCTGCCGCGGTCAGCTACCTCCTTGCGCGTCTGGCTGGTGAGACAAGTCAGAAGTGTCCCGTCGGCCTTGAGGTGTTCGACATCGAGCTTGAGGCTTCGATCGCCAGCCGGGCGTAGCGGGGCAGACTCACCTGGTGGGCACCGCCAACAAGCCGCCCTTTGCAACTTCCGCGTTGGGTGGTTAGCGACGTTGGCGTCAGCCCGGCTGGTCGTGTGTGGGGTCGATCAAGGGCGGCTTCAGGAGCGAGCGGGCTGCTGGCGCGTCTGAGAGCCTTGGAGGCGCAGCGCAGCCCGTCGACGGTGGCAGCCCACGCAAGGACATCGACGTGCACTGGGTGCGGCCGGAGCTACAGGCTGAGATCGAGATGGCGGAGTTTACCGCCTCGGGGATGCTGCGCCAGCGACGTTCAAGAGGCTGCGGGATGACTTCGCATGAGCCGGTTCGCGTTAGCACATGGCGCCCGACTTGCACCGACGTACCAGGAGCAGACGGACCGTAGGAGCTAACGCCGCTTGTCGTGAAGTCCCACGACGGGTCGCGCCTGAAGGATGACGCCGCATGACAACCGAGGTTCGGGCAATCCTTGGCCGCACTGAAACCCACGCGCGGGCACTGCTCAAGGCGGTCACCTGGCGCGCGGTGGGCACCGTGGACACCTTTGTGTGGAGTTGGCTTGTCACGGGCCATTCGGGGCAGGCCGGAAAAATTGCGGCGACAGAAGTCCTCACAAAAATCATCATCTATTATTTCCACGAGCTGATCTGGCGGAAGCTCCCGCTAGACCCGGATGGCCGAACCCGATCCCTCGCCAAGGCGATAACGTGGCGGCTCGTCGGCAGCCTCGACACATTCATGCTGAGCTTGCTGTTCACCGGCGACGCCTCCGACGCACTCTCGATCGCATCAGCCGAGGCTATAACGAAGGTGGCCCTGTACTATGTGCATGAACGGGCCTGGCGAAAAGTCCCGTGGGGCCGGCTCGAAAAGCCGTTAGTTGGTGAGACAGCCTTACCTACCTAGCGATTTCAGCTGCACGCCGCGTCCCCATGGCGCTAGCACACCTCAGCGCCGTCTCCTTCGGCGTAGGTTGGAACATACACAAGCCGCCCTTGACCGTGAACAGGACCCGGCTAAGTCACAATCCTTGGAACCACTCAAGCGTAGTTCGACGTTCCTCTGGGAGGAGGAGACGCCATGCCCAATAAACCCAATTGATCGAGCCAAACCCCGGCGACAAGCGCTTCGTGCGCCGCGACGAGAACGGCCGCTTTGATGAGGTGGTGGATGTCGGCAAGAGCCTTGCTGCTGATCGCCGGCAGCACGCCGCGACCAAGGTCAAATCAGGCCAGGGCGACAAGGGCGACCGCTAACGGCCGGCCGGCGAAGGCCGCACTCGTCGTAGTCCAGACCTGCTAGGGATCGGTCAGCGGCGATTAAGTTCGTCAGCTTTGCACTGCGCCACCTGGCCGTCTGCAAACATGACCGCGTGGCCGCTTCGCTCCCGGACGAACTCCCTTTGATGATCTCCGGCCTCAGGCTGGCGCATGACGGACCAGCGGCCGCTTGGAACTTGAGCGGGAGCCCATTGGCCCGTAGCTAACGACATTGCTTCTGCCTCGTCCTTGGCTGGCACAGGTTGGGCTCCTCCTCACCACTCGTGCAAGGCTCGGGCCATGGATGCGGCCGCTCAACCTTCGTTTACCGTCTGGGTGCTACCTCAGGTCCTACAACGCGCCCCTTGGGCCGGCGGAACCGAGTGACAGATGGACCGAGCTCAGAGGTACCTTGCGAAGGCAGACAACCTTGCGGCCCAAGCCGAGCGGATGAGCCTGGAAAGCCATCGTGCGCGCCTCCTGGAGGCGGCTGCTATCTGGCAGGAAAAGGCCGAAATAGCCTTGTTCAAGGCGGAGTTGCAGTCCACCGAACCACTTGGAAGCCTCGGCCGGGAACTCCGCTTTCAGCAGTCGCTAAGCGACCTACTCAGTCTCTGACTTCGGCCTCAGACTTTGTTTACGCCAGCCATATAGCGTCGCCGTGGATCGGCCGCTTAGCTTTCCCGATGGCGAACGGTTCAGGAGCCCCTCCAATCCTTGGCTGGAGGGGCTCCAGTCGGGGCGCTCCGCAACGCCGGTCGGCTTCGTCGGGACGGTTAACCTTGTTAGCCGGATGACGAAGGGCGGGTAACGTTCTAAGCTGCTCAAACGCGGCCCCAATAGGTGCGCGAGCTACGGCCTAGGAGCGAGCGCCGACATGAACACCTTGTCTGCTACCCAAGAAGGTTCCGGCGCTATGGGTCGGAGTCAGATCGGCGGCAGTTCCTCGCGACCGCGGGCAGGTTCGCCATCGCCGTGCCGCCTGCCATGACCGTGCTGTTGTCTACCTCGATGGCCTCCGCGCAGATCGCCGCCTCGGGCGGCGGCGGTGGCGGCGGCGGTGACGACGGTATCAACGGACTGCCACTGCTCGGCCTGCCGCTCCTCGGACTGGCTCGCGGCGCTCCCGCCGTCGCGCCGCTGCTGGCGGAAGCTCCTGTCCCGGCGCCGGTTATGCTCGCTGAAGCGCCTGCTCCGGCCCCCGCTGCTCCTCCGGCCACGATGGTCGCCGCCGCGCCGCTACCGAAGACGGTCTTCGCGGGCACTCCGGTTCAGCGGGCCGGCGAACGCGGCTAAACGGCAGGGTAGCTGCCGCTGTCGCGATTTGCATTTGAGCCTACCCGCAGCCCACTCTGCCGCCGGGAAGGCATTGTGGCGAGTGACGGTCGAATGAGCCTCGGCCGTTCCTGAGTGAGGGCTTGGCAGTAGTGTCCCCTTGCCTCAGCTTCCTGGTGGGGTCGATCACACAATTCCGCAGAGATGTAGCAGTCCGACGGCGAGCACGCTGGCGCTCTGCCCAAACGGGTTCCGACGGAAGTGCTCGACTTGGGGCGGAGCCAGGATCGTAAGAGGGCTGATCCTGCTAGTTGCAGGGAAGGCCATCAGCTCGGTGGCCGGGTTGCTCTTCAGGTGTGGGCAGAGGCTGAGCGAACGGTCGGCGCACGCCCGGTGCAGGGGTGCAATGGTGCCGGCGTCGAGGACGGCCTGCTCGTCTTTGCAATCCTCCGGGACGGATGCGCGAAAACGGGTGGCTCGCAGCTGACCAGCCGTCCGCCGCGTGGCGAGCAAGGTCCAGCGGTCGCCCACAACCGTCGGCTCGCCGCACATCGGACAAAGCATATCACGCATCGAGGCACGTTGCCGCCTCACATGGTTCTTCGAGTAGAGTGGCAAGCCGTAGCCGGGCCGCTCGACCTGCCCCAGCGCCAGCTCGCCGTCTACTGTTGGGCAGGGCGCGGCGCCGGTCATGGGCTCCTCCGTCCAACTGGCCACCCACGGGACATCGACGCCGACCTTCAGCCTTGATTTCTTAGCCATGGCGCGATCGTGCATAAATGAATGGCCGTAGACAATGCTGGTTAGCGACCCTTCAGCCGCCGCGAGGCGCTCAACTATGGCTGACCGCCCGAACTGTTCATCAGGGTAGCGGCGTCGCCGGCGTCAGCGGCGGAGTTGAAAGCCGCCGCGTGCGGCCCTCGCTTATAGAACTCCCTCCGCTGGCCGCCAGGCGACGATCGGGTCAGGTACCATCGGCCGTTGGCAAGCTGCGTCACGGACCACTCGCCGAACCCGCCATTGGAGTTGTCCCTCTCACCCGAGAGCCTGCGGTCGGTCATGGAACGCCGTCGAGAGGGCGCCCCCGCAGGTCCGCAGCGCCACACCGCACGGGCTGGTCAAGTAATGCTAGGGAAGCCTGAATGGCCTGGCGCGAGATGTGGATTTGCTCAGCAAGTTCCTGCGCGGCCACGCGGGCGCGGAGGACAGGTCGGACCAGAGCGGGATCGGGCGCGTGGTGCATGTGAGTTGAATAAGTGTCCGCGTGCCTTCGCGCACGATCCAATGTTAACCGTGCAGGAGTTGCGCGCCGCCGAATGACCGCCTCTCACAATCTTGGGGGGCACACGTCCTGAGGGCCACTAGGCTTAGGCGAACACGGGCTTGTGGGCGGTGGACTCGGCTCAGCTTGCACCGGGCCGGGCCAGGCGTGATCGGTTGCGACCGCAACGGCGCTGAGCAACATAGCGGCCATCCCTGATACAACGCTGATTGCTACTCGCATCCCCTTTATCCCCCGCGCCTGCTGGTCACAGAACGCCGTTATGCAACGGATCGCAAGTCTTTGGCTCCCGGTCAGGTTAGGCCTGACTGACGACGCGAGCACCCCGCGGGGCGTGCTCCCGATGCAAAAGGGCCGCCCCGCCGACTCTGAACCCCGCCTCAGACTTTGTTCACACCCGAGACCTAGGGTAGCCATGACCTCCCACCCTCGGCTTCGGGGGAAGCTGAGTGCGAGCGGTCAGGAGCCCCTCCAATCCCCCTGGCTGGAGGGGCTTCTTTCAAGGGCGGTCGTATGGAATTGCTGCTATCGCTACGACACCTTCAAGCCGCGCACCCGGTCATGGTGTTCGGCACGCTGGCGGCAGTTTCCCTGCTTTTGGCTCTGCGGGCCGGGCGCGCCTAGCTAGGGGTTAAAGGGTTCTCAGCCCGGAGACGCACCCTGCTACGGAAGTGTGCTGATCAGGTGCCGGACCGTCACCACCATTAGCACGAGAGCCGCTGCCGCAACGGTTCCGACAGCCCAGACCCCAGCGTGGGGCCGGCCACGCTCGACTGCGCGCTCCTCAAGCCATTGTCGTGCAGCGGCCTTGTCCTCATCGTCCCACATCGAGCCCGAGAGCCGCCGCCGAACGTGCTTCTCCCCCAGTATCCTGAAGAACTGGCGCTGTTCCTGGCTGAATGGGTTGGGGGCCAGGGAGTCCACTACCAGCGTTCGTGAGCTGGCATGTTGCTAGGATATGTGTGGTGCCTGCACCTCGTGCAGGTGAGCAGCGCGGGGTCCGAACGGCTGGTGACGTAGGAGTGCCCGTAAGTGAGCCAGCACAGCATGTGCCTCAGAAATCGCATTGGTCCCCCTTCACAACGCCTGGCCATCGGGCTTCGGCGTCGAACTTCCTCAGCCGCCAGTCGCACCGCGAGACCGCTAGTGGCTGCCCCCCCGAGCACCCGCCATATCGGAACCTTACTCAATCATTAACAAGAGTGTCAGCGAAGGCAAGCTCCCTCACGGCTAGTTCGTGCTGTCAGGCGGAAAGCCTTCTACCAGCACCCGCGCCATCTGAAGCAGGGCCCGCCTACCGGCGCGGCTCTTGATGCGCCCGTAGGTCTCCACGAGCTCCACTGCCCCATCGGTGGCCATCACCGCCGGAGGGACGGCCTCGTGGTCTGCGTTCTCGCCAAGTAGCTCAGCCACCGAACACTGCAGCAGCTCGGCGAGCTTCACGCACGCGTAGCATGAGAGGCGGTTCGTGCCCTTCTCGTACTTCTGCACCTGCTGGTAGGTGACGCCGATTGCGGCTGCCACGTCGTGTTGCTTCAGCCCCAGCGCCTTGCGGCGAAGGCGGAGGCGAGCGCCTACGGTTGCGCTGTCTTCATCGGCGCCAAATCTGGGCATCCGTCCCTCCCAGCG
>Ga0190273_10000068_pt1 | contig 58417 bp, 55 predicted proteins | sample Popmic504IS_FD_134513 | JGI IMG/M metagenome (GOLD analysis project Ga0190273, IMG submission 134513) | Populus adjacent soil microbial communities from riparian zone of Shoshone River, Wyoming, USA - 504 IS | ecosystem: Environmental > Terrestrial > Soil > Riparian zone > Trees stand | place...
CAGGTAGATCTGGCCGTCGGTGATCGAGATGACGTTGGTCGGGATGTAGGCCGACACGTCGCCCGCCTGAGTCTCGATGATCGGGAGGGCGGTCAGCGAGCCCGAGCCGTTCGCCTCGTTCATCTTGGCGGCGCGCTCCAGCAGGCGCGAGTGGAGATAGAAGACGTCGCCCGGATAGGCTTCGCGGCCCGGCGGACGGCGCAGGAGGAGCGACATCTGGCGGTAGGCGACGGCCTGCTTGGAGAGATCGTCGTAGACGATGACGGCGTGCATGCCGTTGTCGCGGAAATATTCGCCCATGGTGCAGCCGGTGTAGGGCGCCAGGAACTGCAGCGGGGCCGGCTCGGATGCGGTGGCAGCGACAACGATGGAATATTCCATCGCGCCGTTCTCTTCGAGCGCGCGGACGATCTGGGCGACGGTGCTGCGCTTCTGGCCGACTGCGACGTAGATGCAGTAGAGCTTCTGACTCTCGTCGTCGCCCTGGTTGGCTTTGCGCTGGTTGATGAAGGTGTCGAGCGCGACGGCGGACTTGCCGGTCTGGCGATCGCCGATGATCAGCTCACGCTGGCCGCGGCCGACGGGGACGAGCGCGTCGAGGGCCTTGAGGCCGGTCTGCACCGGTTCGTGCACCGACTTGCGCGGGATGATGCCGGGCGCCTTTACCTCAACGCGCATGCGCTTTTCGGCAACGATGGGGCCCTTGCCGTCGATCGGGTTGCCGAGGCCGTCGACCACGCGGCCGAGCAGGCCTTTGCCGACGGGCACGTCGACGATGGTGCCGGTGCGGCGAACGGTGTCGCCTTCCTTGATCGCGCTGTCGTTGCCGAAGATCACGACCCCGACATTGTCGGCCTCGAGGTTCAAGGCCATGCCCTTGATGGAGTCACCGCCGCCGGATGCGGCGAACTCCACCATCTCGCCGGCCTGGACGTTGTCGAGGCCGTAGATGCGGGCGATGCCGTCGCCGACCGAGAGAACGGTGCCAACTTCGGAAACTTCGGCCTCGTTGCCGAAGCCCGCGATCTGGTCGCGGATGACCTTGGAAATTTCAGCGGCGCGGATGTCCATGATTAGCCTTTCATCGCATGCGCGAGGGTGTTGAGTTTGGTGCGAATGGAGCCGTCGATCATCTGCGAGCCGACCTTGACGACGAGCCCGCCCAAGATGGTGGGATCGACGGTGAGATCAACCGCGACGTCGCGGCCCAAGCGGGTCTTGAGGTTCGCCTTCAGCGCCGCGACCTGATCGTCGTCGAGCGGGTGGGCGGAGGTGACTTCGGCCGTGGTCTCGCCGCGGTGCTGGGCAGCGAGGAGGTTGAAGTAGCGGATGACGTTGCCGAGCTCGCGCAGGCGGCCGTTCTGGGCCAACACGCCAAGGAAGTTCGCGGTGACCGGATCGACCTGCATCGCTCTCGCGGCGGCGCCGATGCCGCCGACCGCGGCGTCGCGGCCGATCAGCGGGCTGGTGGTGAGAGCGCGCAGATCCTCCGATTCGGCAAGCGCCGATCGCACGGAAGCGAGGCTTGCGCCGACCGCTTCCAATTGCTTTTCATCGCGGGCCAGTTCGAAAAGGGCGGTTGCGTAGCGCCCCGCCAGACTTGCCTGAATGCCGCCGGAAATCTCCACGCGCGCCTCTACTCCCAGATCGATTGCGGCCCATGCGGAAAGGGGGCGGCGCACCGCCCCCGATGGGTTGCGGCCCCCTAGCAGGGGGGGAATTGCGATGCAACCGTGTGTGGCGGGGCCTTGGGGCTTTGAAAGCAAGGGGCGGGATGTGGCGGGCGGGAAACGCGGCTAGAGACGGTGAATGGACGCAGCGACGAGCATCGATGAGGGGGAAGCCTGGGCCGCCGTGCTTCGGCGCGACCGGGGCGCGGACGGGCGGTTCGTTACCGGGGTGCTGACCACGGGCATCTATTGCCGGCCCTCGTGCGCGGCTCGGCATCCCAAGCGGGAGAATGTCCGGTTCTTTGCCGATGGGGGTGCTGCGGCGGCGGCGGGGCTCCGGGCGTGTCTGCGGTGCAAGCCCGATGAAGTGAGCCGCGAGGCGGCGGCGTTGGAAAAGGCGCTGCGGCTGATCGAGGAAGCGGAGGAGGTGCCTGGATTGGACGTGCTGGCGGCGGCGGCGGGCTATTCGCCCTTTCACTTCCACCGCTTGTTTCGGCGCGCAACGGGCGTGACTCCGGCCGCGTATGGACGAGCAAGGAGAGCGAGGACCATGACCGACGCGCTGGACACCAACCAGAGCGTAACGGAGGCGATTTACGATGCCGGCTATTCGGGGCCGGGGCGCTTCTATGCCGACGCCAAGGCGCGGCTGGGGATGACCCCCTCGGCGTGGCGCGACGGCGGCAAGGGGGAGACGATCCGCTGGGCGGCTGCGGAAACGTCGCTCGGCACCATGATGGTGGCGGCGACCGGCAAGGGCATTTGCCGGCTGGCGTTCGACGAAGGCGAGACGGAGCTTCGCAGCCGCTTTCCCCAGGCGCGGATCGAAGAAGGCGGAGAGGCGATGGCCGAGCTGGTTGCGCGCGCCGTTGCAGCGGTGGAAGCGCCGGAGCGGCCCCACGACCTGCCACTCGACGTACGCGGAACGGCTTTCCAGGAAGCGGTTTGGCGCGAGCTTTCGCGAATCCCCCCGGGCGAAAGCCTCTCCTACGCCGCGCTTGCCGCCAAAGCGGGCAAGCCCGGCGCGGCGCGGGCGGCGGGGACGGCCTGCGGGTCGAATTCCGTGGCCATCCTAATCCCCTGCCACCGGGCGCGGCGTGGGGACGGTTCGCCCGGCGGCTATGCCTGGGGGCTGGACCGCAAGGCGCGGCTGCTCGCCCGTGAAGGAGGCGAGCCCGCGCTGGACCTCTAGCCCGCCGAAGAAAGCCGGGACCGGTTACGCCGCCTTCTTCGCGGCGAGCTTTTTCTGCAAACGGTCGAACAGTTCGCGGGCGGTCTCACGCTTCTCCCGGCCTGCCGTGCGGTATTTGTCCTCCTGCTTCTCGCGGTCGCGCTTCTTTTTGGCGCTTTCCTTGGCCGGCAAGGTCATGGCGAGCGGGCGGATGATTGCCACTGCTTCCTCCAGCATGCCGCGCTGCTCGAAATCTGCGGCGACGCGGTAGCGCAGATCGTCGTCGCTCGGCGCCAGCTCCATCGCGGTATAAAGCGCGTTCTGGGCGGATTCGGGCGGGAGAACGCCCTGGCTGCGATAGCTTTCGTGATAGGCGGCGAGGACCAGCGGGTCCTTGGGCGCGAGCTTGGCGGCGCGGACAAGGAAGCTGCGTGCGGAGTTCCACGCCTTGGCGTCGGTTGAACCCGCCGCCCGCAGCCCGGCGAACGTCACCAGGCCCTTTTGCATCAGCGCCTTGGGATCGTCGGGCGATGCCGCCAGCAGCTTGTCGAGCGCCGCATGCGCCGCGTCGCGGTTCCCGGCCAGCCGTTCGGCCTCGGCGAGGACGTTGAGGGCGTGCGCATCATTGGGGAAACGGGCGGCGATGGCGCGCACCTTGCCGGCGACTTCGGCGGCGTCGGTTTGCAGGATGCCCTGGCCGAGCCGGATCGAATAGGTCATCAGCGCGTCCTCGGCGGGAGACACGCGGCGCACGGCCAGATCGCCGACGGGGATCGGTTTGAACGGTAGGCTGAGCACGTTGAAGCGGCTTCGGCCGGCATATTCGTAGAGCTCGGAATTGAGCGCGCCGACATCGCCAAAGCCTTGCTTCATCGCGTCTTCGTAGGTGGCGCCGCCGTTGATCGCTTTGAGGTAGGTCTGGAGCTGCTGGTTACGCTCGCGCTTCTCAAACGCCATGCGGACGAGCAGCCAGCCTTCGGCATACAGGAGGTCGAGCTCGGGAACGTCCTGATAGCTTTGCGCGGTGAGCAGCTTTCCGACCGGCAGCCAGCGGTTGAAGGCGAGCGAGCCGAAGCGGTAGCTTGCCGGGCGTCCCACTTCGACGACGTTGTTCGGCAGGAAGCGGGTCGCCCCCCACAATTCGGCGAAGCCTTCGCTGTACCAGGTCGGATAGGTCGCCGGGAAATATTGGTACATGAAATGGTGGGAATATTCGTGGAGCAGGATGCTCTCCGAATCGAATTCGACATCCTGATTGACCGTGCGGCTGTCGCTGCTGCGGTTGCTCTGGCCGGTGCGGGTGCCGACCATCATCAGGCCGCGCGCATCCGAAATGTAATAGCCGGCGACGCTTTCGGAGCCGGCCATCTTGCCGACGGCAGCGATGGAGGGAAGCAGGTAGACCTTGAGCTTGATCGGGCTCGGCGGCGCGGTGACGTTGTGGTAGAAGCGCAGCACGTAGTTGAACTTCTCGAGCTTGGCCGTGAACTCGCGAAGCTGCGCGTCGCTGCCTTCGCTATAGACCTGGAAGTTGGTGCTGGTCGCTTCCTTCCATTCGGCCTGCGCCGCCCCCGGCGCCATGCCGATCAGCGCCGCCAACACGACGCCCCACTTACGCAACATTCCCTGTCCCCCCGAAATTTTTCCGTTTCCCTAACAGCCGTTTAGCGCAGGCGCGCGGCCGTGGCAAAGGCCACGCGCAACCGCGCGGAGCCGGGCTACAGGAAGCTGTAGGGATCGACGTCCACGGCGACGCGGACGCCCCGCGGCCAGTCGAGCTTGCCGAGCCATTCGCGGATCACGTCCTGGACGTCCAGGCTTCGGGCGGCGTGGACGAGGAGGCGCTGGCGGTGGCGACCGCGCAGCATGGCGAGCGGGGCCGGGGCGGGTCCGAACACCGCCATATTCTCGACGATCGGCGCGCTGCGGCCGATCAGGCGGGCGGTTTCCACCGCTTCCTCGAGCTTTTCGGACGAGACGATGATCCCGGCGAGGCGGCCGAATGGGGGCATTGCCGCTTCACGGCGGGCATCGGTCTCGGCCTCGTAGAAGCTTTCGGAATCGCCCGAGACAAGGGCGCCGATCACCCGTGCGCTGGGGTCGTGGGTTTGGACAAGGACGCGGCCCGGCTTCTCGCCTCGGCCCGCGCGGCCGGCCACCTGGGCGATCTGCTGGAAGCTTCTTTCGGCAGCGCGAAGGTCTCCTCCCTGGAGGCCGAGATCGGCATCGACGACGCCGACCAAAGTGAGGTTGGGGAAGTGGTAGCCCTTGGTGACCAGCTGGGTGCCGACCACGATGTCGATCGCGCCCTCCTCCATTCGGGCCACGAATTCGGCGGCCTTGGCGGGCGACCAGATCGTGTCGGAGGTGACGATCGCCGTGCGCGCATCGGGGAAGAGGGCGCGAACCTCGTCGGCAATCCGCTCCACGCCGGGGCCGACGGCGACCAGGCTGTCCTCCTCCTTGCACTCGGGGCAGAGGCGCGGCGGCGGCATGACGTGGCCGCAATGGTGGCAGGCCAGGCGGTGCATCAGCCGGTGCTCGACCATCCAGGCGGTGCAATTCGGGCACTGGAAGCGGTGCCCGCAATTCCGGCACAAGGTGAGCGGCGCGTAGCCGCGGCGGTTGAGGAACAGGAGGGCTTGTTCGTCCCGCTCCAGCGTTTCCTCCAGCGCCTTGACGAGCTCCGGCGCAAGCCAGCGGCCGCGGGGCGGCGGATCGGCGAGGAGATCCAGGGCGGTGATTTCGGGAAGTTCGGCGCCGCCATAGCGGTCGGGCAGCTTCACTTCGCGGTAGAGGCCGATCTCCGCCATGTGGCGGGTCTCGATCGCCGGGGTGGCGGAGGCGAGGATGATCGGTATCTTTTCGAGCTTGGCGCGCATCACCGCGACGTCGCGGGCGTGATATTGGACGCCGTCTTCCTGCTTGAAGCTGGTCTCGTGCGCTTCGTCGACGACGATCAGGCCGAGCTTTGGATAGGGCAGGAACAGGGCTGAGCGGGCGCCGACCACCACCTTCGCGTCGCCGGTGGCAAGCGCCCGCCAGGCGCGGCGGCGCTGGGACTGGCGAAGGCCCGAATGCCAGGCGACCGGCTCATGGCCGAAGCGCGCGGCGAAGCGCTTCAGGAACGGCTCGGTGAGCGCGATTTCGGGGAGGAGGATCAGGGTCTGGCGACCGAGGCGCAGCGCTTCGGCGATGGCTTCGAAATAGACTTCCGTCTTGCCGGAGCCGGTGACTCCGTTGAGGACGAAGGGGGCGAACTCGGGTTCGCGAACCGTATCGGCGAACAAGGCGGCGGCTTCGCGCTGGGCATCCTCCAGCACTGGCTGCGCGAAGCCGGGATGCGGCAGCGGGTAGGGATCGTCGACCGAGACCTCCACCGCTTCGATCGCACCGGCCTTGCAGAGGCCCCGGATGACCGCGTCCGAAACGTCGGCGGCCAGCGCCAGCTCGCGCACCAGCCCCTGCCGCTCGCCGATCCGCTCCAGCGCCTGGGCACGCTGCGGGGTGAGGCGCTCGGGCACAAGGCCGGTGGCGCGGTATTCGGTGACGGTGCGCGCGCCGTCGAGCGCGGAAGCGGAGGCAAGCGCCATGCGCAGCACCGCGGTCTTCGGCGCGAGGTAGTAATCCGACGTCCACTCGATCAGGCGGCGGAGCGGCGCCGGAAGCGGCGGCAGATCGTATTTCTGGAGCAACGGCCGCAGGCGATTGTCGCCGACCGTCTCCGTTTCGAGCTTATCCTCTTCCCAGACGACGCCGGTCATCTGCCGCGGCCCGAGCGGCGCGAGGACGATGGAGCCCGGCTGGACCTCCATGCCGTAGGGCACGCGATAGTCGAGCGGGCCCAAAGCGGGGTTGAGGAGGAGGACGCGGGCGCGGGTCATCGGTGTTCTTCATATGGACCGCCCGCCGCGCCGCCGGAAGCCCCCGGCGCCCGTGACATGCAACAAGCTTTGGTGCAGGCCGTTGGCGCATTCGAAACTTACCTGCGGAGCCGCCGATGGACCTGTTGCTTACCCGCCGCCGCCTAATCGCCGCCGGCTGCACCCTGCCGCTGCTCGCGCTGCCCGGCTGCGCGACCAAGCTTGGCGACCTGTTCAACCTCGAGGATGCGGTCCGGCGGCTGCTGACCATATCCTCCCAGCGCGCCTTTGCCCGGTTGCTGAGCGACGAGGGATTCTTCGCGGATGAACTGACCCGGGTGGAGCTGCCCTCGCAGCTTGGCGGCAGCCGGATCGCCTCGACGCTCGCCGTGGCGCTCGGCACGCGGGCGGTTCAGGACCGGCTGCTGCGGGCGGTTAACCGTGCCGCCGCCGAAGCCGCTGATGCCGCTGCGCCGGTCGTGTACGAGTCCATCCGCGGGATGAGCATCGCCGACGCGCTCGCCATCGTCCGCGGGGGGCCGCTGGCGGCGACCGACCATCTCCAGCGCTCGATGGGCGATTCGATCGTCAACGCGATCTTCCCCGAAGTCGGCCAGGCGTTGCGCGTCGCCGATAACGGCCTGGTGTCGCGGGCGCTGCGTTTCGCGACCGGCATCGACTTCGCCGGCCTGCAGGCGGATGTGTCGCGCAAGGCCGCCAACAGCATCTACCGCGCCATCGGCCGCGAGGAAGCGGCGATCCGCGCCAACCCGCAATCGGCGGGCGATCCGGTGCTGGCCGGGGTGTTCGGCATCGTCAGGTGACGCGAAGCCGCCGTCTCGCTAAGGCTGCGCACAACCTACCGAACGCTTGAGGACCCCCATGAAATTCTTCGTCGACACCGCCGACACCGCCGAGATCCGCGACCTGGCCGAGACCGGCTTGCTCGACGGGGTGACCACCAATCCCTCGCTGATCAACAAATCCGGGCGCAACTTCCTGGAGGTGGTGAAGGAGATTTGCGACATAATGCCGGGGCCGGTGTCCGCCGAGGTGGTGGCGCTCGACCACGCCGAGATGATGCGCGAGGCGGAGATCCTGCGGAAGATCGCCGACAACATCGCGGTCAAGGTGCCGCTGACGATCGACGGGCTCAAGACCTGCAAGGCGCTGACCGGCGAGGGGACGATGGTCAACGTCACCCTGTGCTTCACCGCCAACCAGGCGCTGCTCGCCGCCAAGGCGGGCGCGACCTTCATCTCGCCCTTCGTTGGGCGGCATGACGATATCGGCTTCGATGGGATGCAGATCATTTCGGAGATCCGGACGATCTACGACAATTACGATTTCGGGACGGAGATCCTGGTGGCGAGCGTCCGGCACCCGGTGCACGTGCTCCAGTCGGCGATGATCGGGGCGGACGTGATGACCGCGCCGCCGGCCGTGATCCGCCAGCTCTTCAAGCACCCGCTGACCGACAAGGGCCTCGAGGGGTTCCTGGCCGACTGGGAAAAGACCGGGCAGAAGATCGGCTGAGCCGAGCCCGGGCGAGGACCATGGCCCTTTCGGCCTTCGAGCGGCTGGTGATCCGCCGCTACATCGTGCCGCGTTCGGGCGAGCGGATCATCGTGCTCGTCGCCTCGATCAGCCTGATCGCGGTGACGCTGGGCGTTGCGGCGCTGGTGATCGTTTCCAGCGTGATGAACGGGTATCAGAAGTTCATCCTCGATACGGTGATCGAAACCACCGGCCACGCCATCGTGCGCGGGGCGGACGGCAGCCTTGAGGGGTGGCAAGGGATTGCAGCGGCGGCGCGGCAAACGCCGGGCGTGACCGAGGCTGACCCGATGGTGGAAGCGCGGCTGATGGGCTCGTCGGCCGGGCGGGTAGCGCCGGTTCGCGTGCGCGGGCTGCCGCGCGACCGGATCGCGACTCCGGCGCTTCGGGCCGGGCTGCTGGAAGGAACCGCTGACCTTGGGCCGGAGGGCGGCGCGGTGATCATCGGGTCGGAGCTGGCGCGGATACTCCCCGCGTCGGCCGGCGGCACGATCGAGCTGGTCACGGTAGGGGAGAAAGCGGACGGCGAGTTGGACGTCCGGCCTGTCTCCTTCAGGATTGCCGGCGTGGTCGAGACCAAGGCGCCTGACTTCGACCGCGAGGCGGTGCTGATGCCGGTCGGGGAGGCGCAGGCGCTGATGGGGCTCGGCGAGGCGGTGACTTCGCTGGTCATCACCACCGCCGATCCGCGCACCGCCGACGTGGTGCTTGCCCCACTCGCGGCAAGCCTCCCGCAGGGGGTGAAGCTCAATAGCTGGAAGGTGCTCAACGCCGAGCTGTTCACCGCCTTGGCGGTGGACGAGGTGGGGATGTTCCTTGTCCTGTCGATCATCATCCTGGTGGCCGTGTTCAACATCCTCTCGGCCCTGGTGATGCTGGTGCGGGCCAAGGTCGGCGACATCGCGATCATGCGGACGATGGGGGCGAGCCGGGGGGCGATGCTGCGCATCTTCATGGCGATCGGCACGACCATCGGCGCGCTCGGAACGGCCGGCGGGCTGGTGCTCGGCCTCGTCTTCCTGCGCTTTCGCGAGCCGATCGGCATCTTCATCCAGATGGCGACCCAGCCGTCCACGGAGGCGGCGAGCAACTTTCTCGTCTCCCTACCTGCCGATGTGAAGCCGGTGGAGATCGTGGTGATCGGCGTAAGCGCGCTGGTGCTCAGCATCCTGGCCACGCTTTACCCCGCGCTTCGGGCGGCGGCGACGGATCCGGTGCGGGTGCTGAAGGGGGGCTGAGGCCTCCCCGCCCGAGTGGAAAACACCATCGCTTCTTAACCATCTTGGGGTTAGGCTCGGCGTCATGGGCACGGTGATCAGCTTCGAGGAAAAGGCGGTGGCGAGCCTGCGTGCCCGCGTCGCGGCGGCGGAGGAGGCCAATCAGGACCTCATCGCCTTCGCGCGCGGCCATTCGGGCGCTGTGACCTCGATCCACGAAGCGGTGCTTGCCGCCATCGAGGCGGAAGGCTTCGACCACCTCATTCACATCGTCACCCAGGAATGGCCGCAGATCCTGGGCCTCGATGCGGTGGCGGTGGGGCTGTTCGTCGGCGACCGGGGCGTGCGCGCCGATGCGTCGGGGCTGCAGTTCGTCGATCCTCGCGTGGTTGAGCGCTCGGTTGAGGGCCTCGAAGGCGTGGTGCTGCGCGGCTGCGCGCGGGGTCATCCCTTGTTCGGCCCGGCCTGCGACCTGATCCGCGCCGAGGCTTTGGTTCGGCTCGACAGCCCGGCGCCGCTGCCCGGCGGTCTGCTCGCGCTGGGGCAACGCGAAGCGCAGGGTTTCGAGACTCGCCACGGGTCGGAGCTTCTTCTTTTCCTGGGGCGGGTGCTGACGCGGTGCATGGGCCGGTGCCTGACCTCCTGAGCGGCCACCCGGCGAGCGCCATCGCGCTGCGCTGGCAGGAACATCTGAGCCGCGACCGGCGGCGCTCTCCGCACACTGTGAGAGCGTATGCGGCGACGGCCTTTCGGCTGATCGCCTTTCTTGCCGAGCATTTGGGAGGCGCCGTCGACCCCGAGGCGCTCAACGCTCTGCAGCCATCCGATTTGCGCGCTTACCTGACCCGCCGCCGCGCCGCCGGCCTCGGCAATGCGTCGGCGGCGCGGGAGCTTTCGGCGGTGCGGGGCTTCCTCACGTTCGCGGCGGGTGAGCGGGGCGGGGAGCCCAACGTGCCCCGCTTGCGTGGCCCCAAGACGCCGCGCAGCGTCCCCCGGCCGATCTCGCCCGACGAAGTGGTCGCCCTCGCCGAGGAGGTGGAGGAGGATGCCACCGCCGAATGGATCGCCGCGCGCGACCATGCGGTGCTGATGCTGCTCTACGGCTCCGGCTTGCGCGTCGCCGAGGCGCTCGGGCTGACCGGCGCGGCGCTGCCGCTCGGCGACACGGTGACCGTCACCGGAAAGCGCAACAAGACGCGGGTTGTGCCGATGCTGGAGCCGGTGCGGGATTCGATCGGTCGCTATCTCGATCTAAGCCCCTGGCCGGTCTCGCGCGACACCCCGCTGTTCCGCGGCGCCCGCGGCGGCCCGCTCAACGGCGAGATGATCCGCCGGGTGGTGCGCCGCGCCCGCGCGCGTCTCGGCCTAGGCGAGCGGACCACCCCGCATGCGCTGCGCCACAGCTTCGCCACGCATTTGCTTGGGCGGGGCGCGGACCTGCGCTCGCTCCAGGAACTGCTCGGCCACGCCAGCCTCTCCTCCACCCAGATCTACACGGCGGTGGACGCAGCGCATCTGCTGGACGTTTATCGCAACGCGCATCCTCGGGCTTAAGCATGTGGCGTGCCCTCACCCTTCCCACGCCTTTGGCGCGGGCCCCTTCCCTCTCCCTGAAGGGGAGAGGGAGGTAGACGCGCGTCCCTGCCTTTCCGCCCCTCTCCCCTTCAGGGAGAGGGAGGGGCCCGCCCGGCGCAGCCGGGTGGGAGGGTGAGGGCACGCCCCTTCACTTCCCCGGGTGGCGCTTGCGCCAGGTGAGTTGGCGCCAGATGTAGGCAAGCACGATCAGCACGATGATGGCGGTCGAGAGCGGCCCGAGCACCTTGTTGATGTCGTCGAACTGCTTGCCCAGCACATAACCGGTTACCGCGAGCGCCGAACTCCACGCCGCGGTGCCGATGGTCGACCAGACCAGGAAGCTGCGCAGCCGCATGTGGAGCAGGCCGGCGGGGATCGAGACCACCGAGCGGATGGTCGGCAGCAGCCGGCCGAGGCCGACGATGGCCGAGCCGAAGCGGCCGAACAGCTTTTCGGATTTCTCGATGTCGGACCAGTCGAGCGTCAGCCAGCGGCCGTGCTTTTCGATGAAGGGGCGGAAGCGCTTCAGGCCGATGACCCGGGCGACCGCGTACCAGAACAGATTGCCGAACATCGCGCCCGCCGTGCCGCTGGCGACCACGCCGGCCAGGCTCATCGAGCCCTGCGCGGCGGCGACTCCGGCGAGCGGCATGATGACCTCCGACGGGATGGGGGGGAACACGGTTTCCAGGAACATCAGCAGGGCGACGCCGAGATAGCCGAATTGATCGATCAGGGCCGGGACGAGATCGCCCATCAGCGCAGCTTCCCTTCAATCGTGTCCCAGATGAGGGCGGGCGTGTCGGTGCCGTTGAAGCGGTCGATGGCGACGATGCCGGTGGGCGAAGTGACGTTGATCTCGGTCAGATACTCGCCCCCAATCACGTCGATGCCGACGAACAGCAGCCCGCGGCGCGCGAGCTCGGGGCCGAGCGCGTCGCAGATTTCCTGCTCCCGGGCGGTGAGCTCGGCCGGGTGGGGGGTGCCGCCGGCGGCGAGGTTGGAGCGGATTTCGCCGGCCCCGGGAATTCGGTTGATTGCCCCGGAGACCTTGCCGTCGATCAGCACGATCCGCTTGTCGCCCTTGATCACCGAGGGGAGGAAGGCCTGGACCATGAAGGGCTCGACCCAGACCTGGCCGAACAGCTCGACCAGCGAGCCGAGGTTGGCGCCGCCCGCGGGCACCTTGAACACAGCGGAGCCGGCATTGCCGTAGAGCGGCTTGACGACGATGTCGCCGTGATCCGCCTGAAAGGCGCGGGCTTCGTCGAGCGAGCGGGTGATCAGCGTCGGCGGCATGAAGCGGGCGTAATCGAGCACGAACAGCTTTTCGGGCGCATTGCGGACCGAGGCAGGGTCGTTGACGACGAGGGTGCCGTGGCCGTGGACGCGCTCGAGCAGGTGGGTGGCGGTGATGTAGGCCAGGTCGAAGGGCGGGTCCTGGCGCATCAGAACCACGTCGGTGTCGGCAGCCAAGTCGAGAAGCTGGGGCTCGCCGAGGGTGAAGTGGTCGCCTTGACTGGGGCGGACTTCCACCGGGCGAGCATGGGCCAACACGCGGCCATCCCGGTAGGAGAGGTCGCTTGCCAGATAGTGGAAGAGGTTGTGGCCGCGTGCCTGCGCCGCGATCATCAGCGCGAAGGAGGAATCCCCCGCAATGGCGATCCCCTCCATCGGGTCCATCTGGACGGCAACGTTGAGCTTCATGCTGTCTTCCTGATAGCGCAATCCCCCCGCTCATCCTGAGGAGGGACTGAGCTTGTCGAAGGCCCGTCTCGAAGGACGGTCCTCGAATCCTGTGCGTCCTTCGAGACGCCGGTTCGACAGGCTCACCGGCTCCTCAGGATGAGCGGGGTGGGTGCGCCTCTAGGCGAAGCCGCGCCTCCTGTCATCCACGCAGCACCCTATCCCCGCCAGACGTCCGCCATGTGGCGAGGCAGGCGGCGGGGGATGATGAACACGGCGTCGATTCGGATGTCGTCCCCGGGGCGGGCGAAGCGGGCGGTGAGGGCTTCGGCCGCGGCGGCGACGCGGCGGAGGCGGTAATCGTCGAGTGCGAGCGCCGCGTCGCCCGCAGTGGCGCGGGCCTTCACTTCGACGAAAGCCAAGGTGCGGCCACGGCGGGCGACGAGGTCCACTTCGCCGCGCGGGGTTCGAACGCGCTGGGCGAGGATCGCGTAGCCCTTGAGGCGGAGCCACCAGGCGGCGATCGTCTCGGCGCGGCGCCCGCCTTGCTCGGCGCGCCGCCGGTTCATTTCAGCGCCAGCGCCCGTTCGTAGACGGTGCGGCGGGGGAGGCCGAGCTTTTCCGCGACCTCTGCGGCGGCGCGCGAGGCGGAGAGGCGGGTCATCGCTTCGGCGAGAGCCACGTCGATGTCGGCCTCGGCGGCAGGCTCCGGCTCCCCGGGCGGGCCGATGATGATGACGATCTCGCCCTTGGGCGGCGCATCGGCGTAACGCTCCGCCAGTTCCGACAGGGTGCCGGTGACCGTTTCCTCGAACTTCTTGCTGATTTCGCGGGCGACTGCCGCTTCGCGATCGCCCAGGCCCTCGCGCAACGCACCGAGCGCGGCGGCAAGGCGCGGGCCGCTTTCATACAGGACAAGGGTGGCGCGGATCGCCGCCACTTCGGCGATGGCGGTGGCGCGTGCGCCGGCTTTGGAGGGGAGGAAGCCGAGGAACAGGAAGCGGTCGGTGGGAAGGCCGGAGAGGGTCAGCGCGGCGACGACGGCGGACGGACCGGGGATGGTGGTGACCGGAATGCCGGCCGCGCGGGCGTCGCGGACCAGCTTGAATCCGGGATCGGAGATGAGCGGCGTTCCCGCATCGGAGACCAGCGCCACGGCTTCGCTGTGCATGCGGGCGATCAAGTCCAGCCGCACCCGTTCGGTGCTATGGTCGTGATAGGGGATCATCGGCCGCTTGATCCCCATGTGGTTGAGCAGCTTGGCGGTGACCCGGCTGTCCTCCACGGCGATCACGGCTGCCGAAGACAGGATGGCGGCGGCGCGGGGGCTCAGGTCGGAAAGATTGCCGATCGGGGTGGCCACGATATACAGGCCGGGTGCGAGGGGCGGGTGCATGAGGGACAAGGTCATGGCAGAGCTATCCCAGGGGCCGCAAGCGCGTCGCGCATTGCTTGGCGTCGGAGCCGCCGCTTTGTTCGCTTTGACGCTGACCGGATGCGAGCTGGTGCCGTCCGCGCCCGTTGTCGTAGCCGCCCTTCCGCCCGCGCAAACCGCCGAGGCGCAACCGCCGGTCCAGCCGCAGGCGCCCCCGACCCTGCCGGTGCAACCCACCCTGCCGGCCGACGCAAGCCTGCACCGGATCGCCGTACTAGTGCCGACCAGCGGCGCCAATGCGGGTGTCGGCCAGTCGATCGCCAATGCCGCGAACCTGGCACTGCTCGACACCGGGGGCGAGCGGATCAGGATCACCATCTACGACACCGCAAAGGGCGCAGCCGGCGCGGCGGCGAAGGCGCTGGCCGACGGCAACGGGCTGTTTCTCGGGCCGCTGCTCGCCGAGGATGTGCGCGCGGTTGCACCTGTGGCCCGGCGGGCCGGTATACCGGTGGTGGCCTTTTCCAACGACACCACGGTGGCGGCGAGCGGGGTTTACCTGATGGGCTTCACGCCGGCCAACTCCGTCGCGCGGGTTGTCGAACTGGCTCGGAGCGCGGGTGCACGGCGCTTCGCTTCGGTGGTTCCGGAGGGCGTCTACGGCCGTCGGGCAAGCGAAGCTTTGGTGAGGGCTGTGGCTCGTGCGGGCGGAACCCTGGTCGGCACAGTCCCCGCGGGCCATGGCAGCGTTGCCTTGCGCAGCGCGGCGACCCGGCTGGCAAGCTTCGGCGACTATGACGCGCTGCTGATCGCAGACGGCGGCCGCGACGCCGCCGCGCTTGCGCCGATGCTGCGCAGCTCGGATGCGCGAATCCTCGGCACCGAGCTTTGGGCGGCGGAGGAGGGGCTTGGCGCGGCGCCTGCCTTGCACGGCGCCTGGTATGCGGCGCCGTCCGATTCGATGTTCAACCAAATGCGCAACCGCTACCGCGCACGCTACGGCGCCAACCCCTACCGGCTCGCGAGCCTCGGCTACGATGCGGTGTTGATGACATTGCGCATCGCCCGCGACTGGCAGCCGGGTCGTCCGTTTCCCGAAGGCGAGCTGAGGAGTTCGCGCGGTTTTCCGGGCCTGGACGGGCCATTCCGCTTCGACGATCAGGGCGTGGCGGAGCGGGCGCTGGAGGTGCGGGAGGTGACGGCGCAAGGCACGGTGATCGTCTCGCCCGCGCCGCGCGGCTTCGACTAGGGCCGGGCAAGCTCAGCGAGGATTGCGTCGAGCAGCAGCATTCCCGCCGGCGCGACGATAAGGCGTTTGCCTGCGCGGGCGACGAGCCCCTGCCGCTCCATCTTCGCAAGCCCGGCGGGGTCGATTGCGCTCTCTCCCGTGGCGAATGGAATACCCTCTCGCAGCCTTAGGCCCATCAGCAGACGTTCCAGCGCCTCGTCCGATGTTGAGAGCGGGGTCTCCTCGACGATGCCGTGGCCGTTACGGGCCAGGGCCTTCAGCCAATTCTCCGGCTTCTTGTGGCGCTGGGTGGCGTTACCGGTGCGGCGGCCGTGGGCGCCGGGGCCGACGCCGAGATAGGGTTGGTAGCGCCAGTAAGCGAGGTTGTGGCGGCTCTCCTCCCCCACGCGCGCATGGTTGGAGATTTCGTAGGCGGGGAGACCGGCGGCTTCGGTGAGCGCCTGCGTGATCTCGTAAAGCGAGGCGGCGTGATCGGGATCGGTTTCGGGGAGTTCGCCCTTGGCGGCGAGGGCGGCGAAGCGCGTGCCGGGCTCGATGGTGAGCTGGTAGAGCGACAGGTGGCCGGTCCCGAAGGAAAGGGCGCGCTGTAGCTCGGCCTCCCAGGCCGCTTCGCTTTTGCCGGGGAGGGCGTAGATCAGGTCGAAGCTTACCCGCCCGAAGGCGGCTTGCGCCGTATCGAGCGCGGCAAGGCCTTCGGCAAGGCCGTGGGCGCGGCCGAGGAAGCGCAGCGCCTCATCGTCCAGGGCTTGCAGGCCGAGCGAAACGCGGTTCACGCCCGCGCTCGCCAGATCGGCGAAGCGGGCGGCTTCGACGGAGGAGGGGTTGGCTTCGAGCGTGATCTCGATGCCCGGTGCGAAGCCCCAGTGGCGTTCGGCGGCTTCGATCAGCGCTGCCACGGTTTCGGGCGGCATCAGGGAGGGGGTGCCGCCGCCGAAGAAGATCGAGTTGAGCGGGCCTTGCGGGTAGGTTGCGGCTTCGTAAGCGAGATCGGCGAGGAGGGCGTCGCGCCATTGCACCTGGTCCACCGCCTCGCGGACGTGGCTGTTGAAGTCGCAATAGGGGCATTTGGAAACGCAGAACGGCCAGTGGATGTAGAGGGCGAGGGGCGCCGAAGGCCCCTCTTTCTTCCCGTTCCTGTCGAGCGAAGTCGAGACACCCGGCATCGACGTGGCGAGGCGCATATCGTCTCGGCTTGGTTCGAAACGGTCTCTCGACTTCGCTCGAGACGAACGGGTGGCGGCGATCATTGCCTTAGAGCAATGCCGCAACCAGTTTCCGGAACGCGTCCGCACGGTGGCTCATCTTGTGCTTTTCCGCCGGGTCCATTTCGCCGAACGTCAAATCGTGGCCGACCGGCAGGAACATGGCGTCGTAGCCGAAGCCGTGCTGCCCGCGCGGCGGCCAGACCAGGGTGCCGTCCACCCGGCCTTCGAACCATTCGCTGCGGCCGTCGGGCCAGACCACGGCAAGGGCGCAGACGAAGTGGGCGTTGCGGCTGGCGTCGGGGCCGAGCGCTTCGAGCTCGTCCTGGACGCGCTGCATGGCGCGGGCGAAGTCGCGATCGCCCTGGATTTCGCCGGGGCTCGCGGCGGGATCGACCCGGGCGTTCTCGGCGATTGCCCAGCGCGCCGAATAGATGCCCGGACGGTTGCCGAGCGCTTCGACGCACAGGCCGCTGTCGTCGCTGAGCGCGGGCAGGCCGGACAGGTCCGCCGCCTGGCGCGCCTTGAGGTCCGCGTTGTCGACAAAGGTGGTGCCGATCTCGTCCGGCTCGGGAAGGTCGAGCTCGGCCGCCGAGACGGGCTCGATGCCATAGGGGCCGAGCAGGTCGCGGATTTCGCGGACCTTGCCTTGGTTATGGCTGGCGATGACCAGTTTGCCGGCTTCGAGCTTGTTCACCGGCCGGTGGCCTTGTCCTGTGCGGCGAAGATCTCGCCGCAGCCGATGCGGGCGAGGCGGAGGAGGCGGAGCAGGCCTTCCTCGTCATAGGTTTCGCCCTCGGCGGTGACCTGCGCCTCGACGATGTTGCCGTCGCCGGTGAGGACGAAATTGCCGTCCGCGCCGGCGTTCGAATCCTCGATATAGTCGAGGTCGAGCACCGCCGTGCTTTGGTGAATGCCGCAGCTTACCGCCGCGACTTTGGCGCGGATCGGATCAACGGTGAGGAGCTGCTGCTTCATGAGGCTATCGACTGCAATGCGCAGCGCCACCCAGGCGCCGGAGATCGCCGCGGTGCGGGTGCCGCCGTCGGCCTGGATGACGTCGCAGTCCAAAGTGATCTGGCGCTCGCCAAGCGCCTGCATGTCGACAACGGCGCGCAGCGAGCGGCCGATCAGCCGCTGGATCTCCTGCGTACGGCCCGATTGCTTGCCCGACGCGGCCTCACGGCGCCCGCGGGTGTGGGTGGCGCGCGGGAGCATCCCGTATTCGGCCGTAACCCAACCTTTCCCTTTGCCGCGAAGCCAGGGCGGCAGGTTGGTCTCGATCGAGGCGGTGCACAGCACCCGCGTGTCGCCGAAGCCGATCAGGCAGCTTCCTTCCGCGTGGCGGGTGAAACCGGCTTCCATGGTGATGGCCCGCATCTCGTCGGGCGCGCGTCCGGAGGGGCGCATAGAATTCCTTTCAGTGGCTCGGCGCGGCCTTAGCCAGCGAGGCGGGGAATATCCACCAGATTGGCGACGTTGTTAGCCAGGAACCGCTATCCTCAGAAAAAATGGCCCCCTTGGCATGAGGGTGAGCTGACGGCGTTCAGGTCCCGTTACCGCGTCAGGCGAAGGCGCTTGCCCTCGACCGCTCTTTGCTGCCTTGTAAGGCTGCACGAAATCGGGGGATGGGACTCATGAGGCACTGGATCATATCAGCTATCCTTGCCCTCGCGGGTTTCGCCGGGCCAGCGTTGGCTCAGAACTCTGCCGGTCCGGTGGGGGGCCAGGGCAGCGCTGATCCTGCTTTGGAAGTTCTCGACGTCACTTATTACCTCTCGAAGAATGCTGATGTGCGCGAGACCTATGGCAACAATCAGCTTTGGGCTCATCATCATTGGCTTACTCAAGGGATCCGTGAGTGTCGTCAACCGAGCCGTGATTTTAGCCTGCTCGACTATCTTGCTAGGTATCCCGATCTCACCGCAGCCTTCGGGAACGACTGCACCGCCGCGATGCAGCATTGGCTCACGTATGGGAAAAAGGAGGGGCGGTCGGCCGCGCCGAACCCTCAGCGGCAGTACAGCTTGGGTATGCAATATGGCGGCGGCGTGATCTTTTACTTAGACGCAAGCGGCAACCATGGCTTGATCGCAGCCCCGCGAGACACGTATGATAATCAGTCTTCATCCCGCAGTAAAACATATTGGTTAGACGTGAAAGATTGCCCTGTCTCTTTCGAGAAATTCTATTGTGTTGAACGTCTTATGGTGCGGACTAAAGCAACCGCTACAGGTATAGGCGCTGGGGCGAATAATACCGAGATCATCCTCAAGGCGCAGGGGCGTCGCGCTCGAGCGGCGATACTCGCGCGGACCAGCCGTCACGGTGGATTCTCAGACTGGTTCCTGCCTTCAATAGACGAACTTGCAGAGCTCTTTAAGCGACGTGCACTGGTCGGCGGCTTAGATACTCCTACTCAGGTGGGGCAATTCACTTCAAATGCTCGGTATTGCACCTCAAGCGAGGTGAACCTCAGCGAATCTTGGAGTTACCTTTTCACAAATCAGGAGCCGGACGGCGGCTATCCTGCTCCTCATCCAAAGATAGCTCTCTGCTCCGTTCGTGTGATCCGCGCCTTCTGATACACCTTGTAGCTTCTCCTGCGCGGGGGGGCCCCTCCCTCTCCCGAAATGGGAGAGGGGTTGTTCAACGCCTCACCTTTGCCGCCGCACCGCCCGTCGCGGCGGCGTCTTGGCGTCACCTCCCACCCTGCTTCGTTCATCGCGCGTACAGCCGCAAAACGCACCTTGGGGAGCACGCCCGGGGGTTGGTCCGGCGTATGGGATGGGGCAACAGCTCAAATGACGATGTACGTGTACAGCACGGCCGGAGAGCCGCGCGGCTTTCTGTTCGAAACCACGATCTACGGGCTGGACGGCCTGCCGCTGGGGCGGATCCTCGGTTGCCGGGTGCACCGGTTCGACGGTTCTTATGCCGGCGAATGGTTTCACGAGATGGTGGTCGAGCGGCCCACTGCCCGGCCGCGCACCATTCCGCCGATCGCCTCACCACAGGCGCGCGACGCAGCGCCGGCATCCGGCTGGCGACGCGACGTCGCCGAATACGGGCTCTATGCGGACGCGTTCGACCGCTTGCTTGTGCCCGGCCTCGCCCAAGCGGCGGAATAGCTTCACGCGCGCCGCCGGGCCGCTTACATAGCGGCGATGTCCAACACGCCGGTCAGCGAGCTAAGCGAACGCGCGCGAGAGGTCTTCCGCCTGCTGGTGGAGGGCTATCTCGGCAGCGGGACGCCGATCGGGTCGCGCACGCTTTCCCGGCTGCCGGGGGTGAACCTTTCCCCTGCCTCGATCCGCAACGTCATGTCGGATCTGGAGGAGCTGGGCCTGCTCAGCCACCCCCACACGTCCGCCGGGCGGGTGCCGACCGAAACGGGGCTTCGGCTGTTCGTCGACGGCATGATGCAGGCCGCGCAGCCGAGCGCCGAGGAGCGCGCCGCGATCGAAGCGCGGCTGGCGCGAGGCGGCGGGCCGATCGAGGATGCGCTTACCGCGGCGACACAGGCGCTTTCCGGGCTTTCCGCCTGCGCGGGGATCGTGCTCGTGCCCAAGCGGGAACCGGTGCTTCGCCAGCTCGGCTTCGTCCAGCTTTCCGCCACCCAGGCGCTTGCCGTGATGGTCGGCAACGAGGGCACGGTGGAGAACCGAGTGGTGGACCTGCCGCCCGGAGTCACGCCGTCGGCGCTTGCCGAGGTGGGTAATTACGTCAGCTCGCGCCTGTCCGGCCTCACCTTGCAGGAAGCGCGGCAGCGACTTGGGCGGGAGATGGAGGACGGCAAGGCGGCGCTCGACGAGGCCGCGCGGCAGCTCATCGACCGCGGCCTCGCCATCTGGTCCGAAGACGGGGCGCAGCGGCCGGTGCTGATCGTTCGCGGCCAGGCCAACCTGATCGATCAGGCGGCGGCGGCGGACCTCGAGCGGGTGCGGCAGTTGCTGGACGAGTTGGAGGGCAAGGAGGAGATCGTCCGCCTGCTCGACAGCGCGACGGCGGGTCAGGGCATGAAGATCTTCATCGGCTCGGAGAACAAGCTGTTCGCTCTGTCCGGCTCTTCGGTTATCGCGGCGCCCTATCGCGGCGCGGACGGCAAGGTGGTCGGCGTGGTGGGGGTTATCGGGCCGACGCGGTTGAACTATGCGCGGGTGGTACCCATGGTAGATTTCACGGCACAGGCACTATCGAGATTGATGGCATGATTGAAGAAAACGAGTTTCAGTTGGACGTTGCGGAAGACGAAGATGCAGGTGCGGAAAGCGCACCCGACCCGCGCGTTGCCGATCTCACCAAGGAATTGGAAGAAGCGCGCCAGAGCGTGCTCTACGCCCAGGCCGAGACCCAGAACGTCCGCCGCCGGCTGGAGCAGGAAAAGATCACCGCCGCGACCTATGCGTCGACCGGCTTCGCCCGCGACATGCTGAGCGTGAAGGACAATCTCGACCGCGCGCTTGCCGCGGTGCCGGACGACGTGCGCGCCGACGAGCGGGTCAAGAACCTGCTGACGGGGATCGAGGCGACGTCGCGCGAACTCGACGCGATTTTCGGGCGCAACGGCATTACCAAAGTCGAGGCCATGGGCCTTCCGCTCGACCCCAACCGCCACCAGGCGATGGTGGAAATGCCCTCCGATGCGGAGCCGGGCACGGTCGTGCAGGAAATGCAGGCGGGCTACATGATCAAGGACCGGCTGCTGCGGCCTGCTTTGGTTGCGGTGGCGCGGAAGCCTTAGGACTATGTACCGGCGGCTCTGCGATCAGCGCCAGCCTGGCGCGGATCAGGGCTTGGGCGGCCAGCAGCCACTGCCGCCCCGCCTCGGGACTGAATGCTTCCACCGGTAGCGCTGACTTTCTTCCATTGCAGTGTCTACAAGCGACTACGAGGTTGAACAGAAGGTCCGATCCGCCTCGGCTGCTCGCATCCACATGGTCAGTCTCGAAGTGCGCCGATATGTCCGTTGCTTCGGCTGGGCAGTAGAAGCACTGACCGCCGTGAATACGAAGGGCGTCTCTAAGTGCGCGCAGAGCCTTTCGGGGCTTCAGCTCACTTCCTGCCACCCAGTACAGCGGAGTTCCATGCAAGCTCTCGCCATCGCGAACCAGGGCGCGATACGGCATGTCCAAGAACCAGCTCGGGACAGCAGCGTCTTCTGCCTTGATGTTCGTCATTACGGACATGCGGACGTCTTGCCGTGGCTTTGTTGACAGGCGGTAAATCCGCCCGTCAAATATCCTCGTGCATCATGTCGATCTCGCGCACGCGGCGTTTCTGGCGGGCGGCTTCGACGAGGCGGCGCAGGTCTTCGCGGCGGTTTTCGGCGTGTTCGACATGGCGGATGACGAGTGGGGCGCCGCGGGTGGTTTCGTCGCTTGAGCCGATGCACAGGGTACCGATGCCGGCCCATTGGTTGACCAGGCTGAAATCGAGGCGGACGTCCTTGACGCGGTAGAGCTCGACCTCGTCGATGCTTTTCATGAAAATGCCGCGTCTGACGATCAGCCGGTCTTCGGCCACGCAATAGCTCGCCGCCATGTTCTCGAACCATTTCCACAGGATGACGAGCAGCGCGATGCCGGTGGCGGCGAACGGCCACAGGCCCCATTCGCCCGACGCGGAAGCGCCAATCCCGGCGACCGCCAGCAACACCGTCGCCCAGCCGGCAAGCGTGCCGCGCAACCATCCCCAGGTCGAGGAGCGGAATGTATCGTTCGTTTCCGGCATGCTCTTTCCCCTGTGCGCCTCTACCGCCTGCCGCCCGGCGCCGGCGCGGCGCTTTTTGGAAGCGGATCCCCCTTTGCCGACGCAGCGCCCGCCACCGCCGGCATTCCGAACCCGACCACCGGCGCGCGCGCCAGCCAGTCGGACGCGGCGCCGCGCACCATAAGCAGCGTCACCGCCTTCATCTGCGCTTCGAAGCCGAGCACCTCGTCGAAAATCTCCGGGTGACGCACGGACCCGGCGATGGTGTCGGCCCATGCGGCGTCCGTGGCAAGGCTTTGGCGCCTTTGCGCGATCAGCGGCTCCCTTGCCCGATCGATGTCCTCCTGTTCGATTTTGCCGGCGGCGAGGTCCGCGGCGACTTCGCGGATCGTCTTCAGCAATCCGCTGACCTCGCCCGGAGCGCCATCGACCAGCGCCGTCAGAACCCCCTGGTCGGCGGCATCCGGCATATCGCTCGATACCGATGGGGCATAGGTCCGGCCGGTTTCGACGCGCAGGCGCTGCAGCAGGCGATACTCGAACACGGCGCCGAGCAGGCTTATTGCATATTCCTCCAGCCGCCGCTCGGGCGAGGCGACCCACAACGGCCATGCGACCATGATCGCGGCCTTGTCGGCCGGGCCCTGGTGGAACCCGGTCAGCGGCGCCGGGCGTTCGTCGGTGAAATGGCGGAATGGGCCTGGCCCCTGCGGCGGCGCCAGCGGAGCGCGCGGCGGCAGCGCTCCAAAGGTCCCCGCCACCATGTTGCGCACCTGCTTTTCGGTGAGGTTGCCGACAATTGTAAGCTCAAGCGGCGCGCGGGTCAGGACGGGCTTGAGCAGTCTCGCCAAGTCTGTCGAGCCGATTGCGCCGAAGGACTCGCGCGGCGGAAAGGACTTCTGGTCCGGGAAGAACTTCTCTTCGATGGAGTCGAGCGCTGCGATCGTTGGTTCGGCGGCCCCGGCCCGGTAAGCGATGTCGAGCGCGGTTGGGATTTTCTCGTCGATCAGCGGACCGAAGCCCGGATCGGTGAGGTAGGCGGCGAGGACCTGCAGTTCCTGCTGGAGGTTGTTCGGGTAGGCGGTTGCTCCAATAACCCAGGCGTCGGTGCCCGGAGACAAACTGAAAACCCAGCCGTCGTGGCCGATTGCGCGCCGGACGCCTTCATAATCCAGTTTTCCGAGACCGCCCATCGGCACCATGCCGGCGGCAAGCAGCGCCGGCTGGCGCAGCGCCGGGGTGAGCGCGCGCTGGCCGTGGCCGAGCACGACCCGGACCTGCGCGGGTTCGGTGCTCTCGGTCTTCCTAAAGCTTAGCACTACGCCGTTCTTGAACAAAAAGCGTTGAACCCCCGGCACCGCCACCTTGAGGCGTTTGGCCACCTTCCCCTTTTTGCCAAACTGGACATAAGGCCAGTCCACAACCTCGGCGTCGGCATAAGCGGCGAGCGGATCGGCTTTCTCGCTTGCCGTCCACGCGGCGGTGACCTGGTCGCGATCGATCGGCGAAGGCGAAACAAGGGCGATGGCCGGTCCCGTTCCTGCCCAGTCCGCGGCGATTGCCTGCCGGACATCGGCAGGCGTGGCCGAGCCGATGGCAGTTACGAGGTTCTGGAGGCGCTTGCCTGGTGCTTCAACAACCGTACCGGTATTTTCAGCCTCCACGATCTCATCCGCCAGTGCGGGCGTCTTGCGGGTTCCGCCGCCAATCTCCTCGGTTGTCGCGGCGATGCCCAATTGCTCAACCGCGACTTCGACTTCCTTTTCGGTCGGGCCGTCTTTGGCGAGGCGCCGCATCTCGGCTTCAACCGAAGCAAGGGCGTCTTGCCACTTGCCTTCAACCGGCACGCCGATGACGCAGGCGGCCTTGGAATCGGGGTTTTCCCGCTCAACGACCGCACCGGCGCCGAGCAGGCCAGAACCGGGGCTGTTGGCGCGGTGCCCCAGGCGTGCGTTCAGGATCTGCGTCCAAAGGCCTGAAAGAGACTCGCGGCGGAGGCGCTCCATCGACGGCTTGCCATCGATATCCAGCGGCGCCATCCGGCAGGCGGCGACCATCTGCGGCATGGCCGCCGAAGCAATGGTGAGCGCTTCCGCGGCGCGCGGCGGCAGGGCAGTGGGCGCTGGGGCCCGCTTGGGCTTGTCGCCGTCGCCATGCCAACTGCCGAAGCTGGTCTCGAGCAGCGCCTTGATTTCGGCGGCATCGATCGCGCCGGTGACGATCACGGCCGCATTGTCCGGCCGGTACCATCGCTGGTGGAATGCCCGCAGCGTCTCCGGCCGGGCGGCGGCCAAGCTTTGCGGAGTGCCGCCGGGGTCGCGGTCGCCGGAGCGCAGGCCCGCTCCGTGGAAGCGGGTAATCGCTTCGGCTGCGTCGTTGGCCGGGCCGCTGCGGGTGCGCAGTTCGGCCAATACGACGCTGCGCTCCGCATCCACCGCTTCCGGGGTGAAGACGATGCCGTCGGCGGCGTCGCGCATCCAGCCCAGCACCTCGGCAAGCGCCTTCATGTCCTTGCGGGGGAAGTCGATCTTGTACACCGTCGAGGTCAGGCCGGTGAAGGCATTCTGATCCCGGCCCAGGGCAACCCCAAAGGCGCCGAGCCGGTTGTCGAGCGTGCCTCGCGGCGCCCCGCGGGTGGAGCGGAACGCCATATGCTCGATGAAGTGGGCGAAGCCGCGTTCGCTTTCTTCCTCGTCATAGCTGCCGGCCCGAACGATGAGGCGCAGCGACACCGCGTCGGCGGGCGTGTTGTTGGCGGCGATGGCGTAGCGGAGGCCGTTGGCCAGGGTTCCGGTCTCGATCGCCGGATCGGTTTCCAGCAGAGCGTCAGCCGGCAACGGATCAATCGCAGTGACCGGAGTGGCCGCCGCCGTCAGCGCTGCCGCGGCGGCAAGCCATTTAACCTTCGCGAAAATCACTCGAAACTCCTGAAAACCCCAGATGAGCACCCTAGCCGAAGCAAAAGCAGTGTCGAGCAGCTTTCCCAGTTCCCGTTGAAACAACGGGAAAAGCGGCACGCCGCCGAGCCGTCATCAAGGGCGTGCTTTGCGGGGCGATCGATTACCGCTAGTCGGCGTTCAAAGGAGTTCGCCGATGCCCGAAGCCTATATCGTCGCCGCCGCCCGCACGGCTGGAGGAAGAAGGGGCGGCGCGCTCAAGGATTGGCACCCGGCCGACATGGCCGCCGAGGTGCTGGACGCCCTGGTCGAGCGGTCCGGCATCGATCCGGCCTCGGTGGAGGACGTGATCATGGGCTGCGTTGGCCAGGCAGGGGAGCAATCCTTCCACGTTGGGCGCAACGCGGTGCTTGCGTCCTCCTTGCCGCCGTCCGTGCCTGCCGTGACCATCGACCGGCAATGCGGCTCCTCCCAGCAAGCTCTTCAGTTCGCCGCCCAGGCGGTGATGAGCGGCACCCAGGACGTGGTGATCGCAAGCGGCGTCGAATCGATGACCCGGGTGCCGATGGGACTGCCGTTCACGCTTCCCGCTCAGCACGGCATCGGCACCGGCCCGTTCTCCAAACGTATCCAGGAGAAGTTCGGCGTTGCCATGTTCAGCCAGTTCGTCGGCGCCGAGATGATCGCCGAGAAGCACCAGTTTCGCAGGGAACAGCTCGACGCCTTCGCGCTGGACAGCCACCGCAAGGCGATCGCCGCTACGGAAGCGGGCGCGTTCGCGGCGGAGATCGTGCCGCTGGCAGTGGTGGATGCCGATGGCACGGAGCGCCTGCACAGCCGCGACGAAGGCATTCGCTACGACGCGACGCTGGAAAGCATCGCCTCGGTGAAGCTGCTCAAGGAGGGCGGCAAGATCAGCGCGGCCAACGCATCGCAGATCTGCGACGGGGCAAGCGGCGTGCTGGTGGTCAGCGAGCGGGCGCTGAAGGAGCATGGCCTAACCCCGCTTGCCCGGGTGGTGAACCTTACGGTGACCGGCGGCGATCCGGTGATCATGCTCGAGGAAGTGATTCCCGCCACCCGCCGAGCGCTGGAGCGCTCGGGCATGACCATCGGCGAGATCGACCTGTTCGAGGTCAACGAAGCCTTTGCGCCGGTTCCGCTCGCCTGGCTCAAGGAGATCGGCGCCGACCCGGCGCGGCTCAACGTCAATGGCGGCGCGATCGCGCTCGGCCACCCATTGGGTGCCTCCGGGACCAAGCTGATGACCACCTTGCTCTACGCCCTCCAGGCGCGCGGCAAACGCTTCGGCCTCCAGACGATGTGCGAAGGCGGCGGGCTGGCCAATGTCACCATCATCGAGAACCTCGCTTAGGCGCGGCTACTCCGGGGCGTCGCCGGGACGAACGCGGTTGCCGCGGTCCTTGCCGCCCCATTGTTCGTCGCTGTTCTTCCACTGCTTGAAGGTGCAGCCGGTATAGCCGCCCGGCCCGACGGTGGAGCAACTGTGGATGCCGGTGTCCCCTTGCTCGTACAGATCGTGGCGTTCGCGCGATACGCTTTCGTCACCCCCGCCGGCGTCGAAGCGGGGCGGCGGCTCGGGCAGGCGGTAGGGGGAGCGGGCCTGCTCGCGGCGACCGCAGACGACGATCTCCTCGCCGCTGCGATCGCAAGGCTTGTCGATGATCGGGAGGATAGCAGGCGCATCGATCACGGTCTGGGCGCGGACGGGCAGGGAACCCGCTCCGGCCGCGAGCGCGACGATCAGAAAACAGTCTCTCCGCTTAAGCCGCATCCGGGCCGCGCCTCCCCGCGAGAAGCGGCAAGTGTCGGGATTCGAAGCTGACGCGGGGATGAACGCGGCTGCTCAGGCAGCCAGCGCTTGAGCCCCATCATCATCGGTCACTACCCAGAAGCGGGTGGCGACCTGCGCGACGGCCTCCTCGGCCGCCGCAATCGCATCGGTCACCGCGTCGCTGAGCGGGCCCGGTGCGGTCCAGCCGCATCGGCTGCAATCCTCGTCATTGCGGACCGGCAGGTGGATCCCCCAGGGCCTTTCGCTTGAACATTGGAAACTCATCCCAAACATCCTCTCACGCTGTACAGCCCCCGCTGCCTTCACCTGTATAGTTATGCAATAACGTGCATACAAGCAGATAACCTCGATCAAGGTCGCACAGCGGACCTGTCTCGGCAATGACTGAAATCGCCGCGATGCTTGCGGGGTGGCCGCGGGAGGCTCTAGGAGCGCCGCAAAGATCAGGAGTATCGCGATGAAGCTCGACAACACAGTTTCCGCCGTCGTTACGGGCGGCGCCTCCGGCCTCGGCGAAGCCACCGCCCGTGCACTTTCCGCGCGCGGCGTAAAGGTGGCCATATTCGACCGCGACGCCGACAAGGGCGAGCGGGTCGCCTCCGAGATCGGCGGCGTCTTCGCGCAGGTCGACGTAACGTCCGACGAGGCGGCGGATGCGGGCTTCGCCAAGGCCCGCGCCGCGCATGGGCAGGAGCGCATCCTGATCAACTGCGCCGGTGTCGCCAACGCGATGAAGACGGTCGGCCGCGACAAGGCGACGGGCGAGCCTAAGGCCTATCCGATCCATCAGTTCGAACTCGCCATTCAGATCAACCTGATCGGCACCTTCCGGATGATCTCCAAGTCCGCTTTCGGGATGGTCGGCCTCGATCCGCTGGAGGACGGCGAGCGCGGTTTGATCGTCAACACCGCCTCGGTCGCGGCGCAGGACGGGCAGATCGGCCAGGCGGCTTATGCCGCATCCAAGGCGGGCGTGCTCGGCATGGCGCTGCCGATCGCGCGGGACCTGATGAACGACGGCATTCGGGTGAACACTATTCTCCCGGGCGTGTTCAAGACGCCGATGGTCGCGATGATGCCGCAGAATGTGCAGGACGCGCTTGGCGCGCAGGTGCCGTTCCCGAAGCGCCTCGGGCAGGCGGATGAATATGCGCGGCTGGCGCTGTTCATGGCCGAGAATCCGTATTTGAACGGTGAATATGTGCGGCTGGACGGCGCGATCCGAATGGCGCCGCGGTAAGGAACACTCCCTCTCCCCTTGGGGAGAGGGGTAGGGGAGAGGGGTAGGGGAGAGGGGAGCGGTCGGCGCGGCTCGATGCCGCGTCGGGCGCCTTTTCGAAGTGCGCTGACGATTGTGCCGAAAGCACCAGCACCGGCATCGAGGCGGCGCTGATGCTCCCCCTCTCTCCAACCTCTCCCCCCAACGGGGGAGAGGCTTTAACTTAGTGCATCTTGTGCTTCTCGCCCGACGCGTCTCTCACCTCGGCGTTCACGGTCACCGGCGCCGCGGTGTTGAAGGAGAAGGTGAGGGGCAGCACACTGCCCGGCTTCACAGCCTTGTTGATGGTGAACAGCATTGCGTGACGCCCACCCGGCTCGAACACCAGCGCGCCCCGATAGGGAAAGTCGATTTCCTTGCGCTTCTCCATGCGGGTGACGCCGTTCTTTTCAACGCTTTCGTGAAGCTCGATCCGGCGCACCAGCGGGCTGGTGATGCCGGTGAGGCGTGTGCCTTCGACATTTCCCTCCAGGCGGAAATAGGCGGCGCCGGGCTGGCCCTTGGCGGCGGGAAGCCGCACCCAGACCTCTTTCACCGTCGGGTCACGCGGGCGGCCCCCGCAGCCGCCGAGCAGCAGCGAAACGCCCGCGGCGGCGGCAAGGAAAGTGTGGCGCAATGGCATCGTCTTCATCTGCGGTGTGGCACTAAGGCCGTACGCACTTCTTGTCGCCTCTGAATCGGCTCCTATATCGCTACCGAAACACTCGCATTGCCCAGTTCCGGGAATGCGGGGAAAATTTCGTTTGGGGCATAAGAGGTTCGCTCATGGCAAAAGTTATCGGTATCGATCTTGGAACCACCAACAGCTGCGTCGCCGTCATGGAAGGCGGCAAGCCCAAGGTGGTCGAAAATGCGGAAGGCGCGCGCACCACGCCGTCGATCGTCGCCTTCGCCAAGGACGGCGAGCGGCTGGTCGGCCAACCCGCCAAGCGCCAGGCCGTTACCAATCCCGACAACACCATTTTCGCGGTGAAGCGCCTGATCGGCCGCCGCTTCGACGATCCGATCACCAAGAAAGACACCGAGCTGGTCCCCTACCGGATCGCGCGCGGCCCGAACGGCGATGCGTGGGTCAATGCCGGCGGCAAGGATTATTCCCCGTCGCAGATTTCCGCCTTCACGCTTCAGAAGATGAAGGAAACCGCCGAGGCCTATCTCGGCGAGACGGTCACCCAGGCGGTGATCACCGTTCCCGCTTACTTCAACGACGCGCAGCGCCAGGCGACCAAGGATGCCGGCCAGATTGCCGGCCTTGAAGTGCTTCGCATCATCAACGAGCCGACCGCCGCCGCGCTCGCCTACGGGCTCGAGAAGCAGGACGGTAAGACGATCGCGGTTTACGATCTTGGCGGCGGCACGTTCGACGTGTCGGTGCTGGAAATCGGTGACGGCGTGTTCGAGGTGAAGTCGACCAACGGCGACACCTTCCTTGGCGGCGAGGATTTCGACGCCAAGATCGTCGAATGGCTGGCCGACGAGTTCAAGAAGCAGGAAGGCATCGACCTTCGCGGCGACCGGCTTGCGTTGCAGCGTCTCAAGGAAGCGGCCGAGCGCGCCAAGATCGAGCTCAGCTCCGCGCAGACCACCGAGATCAACCTGCCCTTCATTACCGCCGACGCCACCGGGCCGAAGCACCTCGTCAAGTCGCTGACCCGCGCCGAGCTGGAGCGTTTGGTGGAAGAGCTGATCAAGCGCACGCTCGAGCCCTGCCGCAAGGCGCTGGTCGATGCGGGCGTCAAGGCCGACGACATTTCCGAAGTTGTCCTCGTGGGCGGCATGACCCGCATGCCGCGGGTCCGCCAGATCGTTCAGGATTTCTTCGGCAAGGAGCCGCACACCGGCGTCAACCCCGACGAAGTGGTGGCCATGGGCGCCGCAATCCAGGCGGGCGTGCTGCAGGGCGACGTCAAGGACGTGCTGCTGCTCGACGTCACGCCGCTGTCGCTCGGCATCGAGACGCTGGGCGGCGTCTTCACCCGGATGATCGATCGTAATACGACGATCCCGACCAAGAAGAGCCAGACCTATTCCACCGCCGAGGACAACCAGAATGCGGTGACCATCAAGGTCTTCCAGGGCGAGCGCGAAATGGCCGCGGACAACAAGATACTCGGCCAGTTCGATCTCGTCGGCATCCCGCCGGCGCCGCGCGGCGTGCCGCAGGTCGAGGTCACCTTCGACATCGACGCCAACGGCATCGTCAACGTTTCGGCCAAGGATCGCGGCACCGGCAAGGAGCAGCAGATCCGAATTCAGGCTTCGGGCGGCCTCACCGACTCCGACATCGAGAAGATGGTGCAGGAAGCGGAGAGCTTCGCCGAAGAGGACAAGAAGCGCCGCGCTTCCGCCGAGGCGAAGAACAATGCCGAAAGCCTGATCCACACCACGGAGCGCCAGCTCGCCGAGCATGGCGACAAGGTCGACGATGCGCTGAAGGGCGAGATCCAGTCGGGGATCGACGAAGCCAAGGCGGCTGTCGAGGGCGGTGACCCCGAAGCGATGAACGCCAAGGCCCAGGCGCTCGCCCAGGTGGCGATGAAGCTTGGCCAGGCGATCTACGAGAAGGACCAGGCCGCCGGCGCCGCTGCTGGTGGAGCCGAGGGCGATGCCGCACCGGGCGCACAGGCGGGCGGCAGCGACGAGGAAGTCGTCGATGCCGAATTCTCCGAGGTCGACGACGAAAACAAGGCGTAAAGGCATCCCTCCCTCTCCCCTCTGGGGAGAGGGTCGGGGAGAGGGGAAGTTTGGTCGTCGGGCTTGGTGCGGGTGAAATTGCACTGCCCCTCTCCCAACCCTCTCCCCGGAGGGGAGAGGGCTAACCGATGACCGAAACCGACTATTACGAACTGCTCCAGGTGGAGCGCGGCGCGGACGACAAGACGATCAAGTCGTCCTACCGCCGCATCGCCATGGAATGTCACCCGGATCGCAATCCGGGCTGCAAGGATTCCGAAACCCGCTTCAAGGCGGTGAGCGAGGCCTATGACTGCCTCAAGGATCCGCAGAAACGCGCCGCGTACGACCGCTTCGGCCACGCCGCCTTTCGCAACGGCGGTGGCGGTGGAGCGGCCGGCGGAGCGCAGGATTTCGGCTCCTTTTCCGACATCTTCGAGAACATCTTCGGCGAGTTCATGCAGGGCCAGCCGGGCGGCGGCCGCACCAATGCGCTGCGCGGCTCCGACCTGCGCTACGATCTCGAGATCAGCCTCGACGAGGCCTATGCCGGCAAGGAAGTCGAGCTTCGCATCGACACCAGCGTCAGGTGCGAGCCGTGCGAAGGTACAGGCGCCAAGTCCGGCACGGCGGCGCGGACCTGCACCACCTGCAACGGCCGCGGCCAGGTGCGCGCGCAGCAGGGCTTCTTCGTGGTCGAGCGGGTCTGCCCCACCTGCCGCGGAATCGGCGAAGTGATTGCCGATCCGTGCGAGCGCTGCCGGGGCGAAGGCCGCGCCGACAAGGTGCGCAGCCTGGAAGTCCGCATTCCGCCCGGCGTCGACGAAGGCACCCGAATTCGCCTCTCCGGCGAGGGTGAAGCAGGCGTCCGCGGCGGGCCCAATGGCGATCTCTACATCTTCGTCCACTTGACGCGCCATTCCGTCTTCCAGCGCGACGGCAGCACCCTGTTCACGCGTTGCCCGGTGAGCTTCACCACCGCCGCGTTGGGCGGGGAGATCGAGATACCCGGCCTCGACAAGACGTTGCACGAAGTAAAGATCCCGCCGGGCATTCAGTCGGGCAAGCAACTCCGCATCCGCGGCGCCGGCATGCCCGTGCTGTCGGGCCGCGGCCATGGCGACATGGTGGTGCAGGTGGAAGTGGAGACGCCGACCAAGCTCAACTCCCGCCAGAAGGAACTGCTCGAGGAGTTCCGCAAGACGGAAACGGGCGACGAATGCCCGGCGTCCAAGAGCTTCTTCGGCAAGCTCAAGGCGCTGTTCGACGCCTGAGGCGTGTGGGGAGAGCTCTTCCGCTACTACACACCGTCACCCCCGCGAAAGCGGGGGTCCCGCTTCTCCCTTGCTCACGCACTAGAAGAAGAAGCGGGATTCCCGCTTTCGCGGGAATGACAGGTACGGGACCTGCGCGCCCGATCTCAGGCGCCAAACACCCGGGCGAAGATCGTGTCGACGTGCTTCAAGTGATAGCCAAGGTCGAAGCGCTCCTCGATCTGCTCTGGCGAGAGCAGGGCGGTGACTTCGCCGTCAGCCTTGAGCAGCTCGAGCAGCGATAGCGCGCCGTCCGATTCCCACACCTTCATCGCGTTGCGCTGGACGAGGCGGTAGCTGTCCTCGCGGCTTGCGCCGGCTTGGGTGAGGGCGAGGAGGACGCGCTGCGAGTGGACGAGGCCGCCCATCCGGTCGAGGTTCTTCTGCATGCGCTCGGGGTAAATGAGCAGCTTCTCGACCACGCCCGTTAGCCGCGCGAGCGCGAAATCCAGAGTCACCGTGGCGTCGGGGCCGATGTAGCGCTCCACCGACGAGTGGCTGATGTCGCGCTCGTGCCACAAAGCGACATTCTCCAGCGCCGGCGTCACATACGCCCGAACCATGCGGGCGAGGCCGGTGAGGTTCTCGGTTAGCACCGGGTTGCGTTTGTGCGGCATTGCCGACGAGCCCTTTTGGCCGGGCGAAAAATACTCCTCCGCTTCCAGCACTTCGGTGCGCTGCAGGTGGCGGATCTCGGTGGCGAGGCGCTCGATCGAGGAGGCGATGACGCCCAGCACCGCGAAATACATTGCGTGCCGGTCGCGTGGGATGACCTGGGTGGAGATCGGCTCGATGGTCAGCCCCATCTTCTCCGCCACATAGGCTTCCACCTGGGGATCGATGTTCGCGAAGGTACCGACAGCGCCCGAAATTGCACAGGTGGCGATCTCCTTGCGTGCGGCCACAAGCCTGTCGCGGCAGCGGTCGAACTCGGCATAGGCGAAGGCAAGCTTCAGCCCGAAGGTCACCGGCTCGGCGTGGATGCCGTGGCTTCGGCCGATGGTCGGGGTCAGCTTGTGCTCGATCGCTCGCGTCTTAAGGGCGGTCAGGAGGCCGTCGAGATCCTCGAGCAGCAGATCGGTGGCGCGGGCGAGCTGGACCGCGAGGCAGGTGTCGAGCACGTCCGAGCTGGTCATGCCCTGGTGCAGGAAGCGCGCTTCCGGGCCGACATGCTCGGCCACGTTGGTGAGGAAGGCGATGACGTCGTGCTTGACCTCCGCCTCGATGGCGTCGATCCGCTCGACCTCGAAGGCACCGCGCTCCCACACCGCGGCGGCGGCTTCCTTGGGCACGATGCCGAGTTCGGCCATCGCGTCCATGGCGTGCGCCTCGATCTCGAACCAGATCCGGAAGCGGGTCTCGGGCGCCCAGATGCTGGTCATCTGCGGCCGCGCGTAGCGGGGGATCATGAGGGCGTCCTAACCTGCGTTGGTGGAGCCGCGCTCTAGCAAGGCCGGTCCGGGGCGGCAACGAGACGAAGCCGGGAACGGGCGATTTGCGACGTTCGTTCTCCCTTCATCGCCCCGCTTTGCTTTCGCTTCGGGCAGGGCCCGTAAAACACAACATCATCCGGAGAGATTGCAATGTTGAAAACGATCCTGCTGGGCAGCGCCCTGTTGTTCGCCATCCCCGCTTTGGCGCAAACCAACGGCACCCAGGACAGCGGCACCGCCACCACCACAAACGACCATGATCCGACCATGGAGGATGACGGCGCGGCGGAGGGCACAACGAACGCCGGCGTGTCCACCCAGGTCAATGGCGGAATGACCAGCTCCTCCACCGGCACCGGCACCGGTGCCGCGGCGACGCAGGCCGAAAGCCACGACGCCATAAACCACGGCAACATGGACCATGGCACAGCCGCGGGGACTACGTCAGGCGGCACGATGTCCGCCGGCACCATGTCGGGCGGCACGATGTCCGGCGCGAACGGCGCGCAGAGCGGCGGCGCTTCTGCGGGTGCTGGTGGGCGGATGGCAGCAGCGGGCGATTATCCGGCCTGCAGCCGCACCCGCACCGATAGCTGCGTCCAGACCAACGAACGCGGCCGCCGCCGCTAAGCCTCGGCAAGCCACTCCCGCCGCGCGGGAGGGGCTTCGTCGCCGATCCACTGGCGGCGGGCCGCGTGCTCGGCTATGGCAGTGCAATGGCCGACAATCCCCTGACGCAGCATCTGGAAGAAACCGGCGAGAGCTATGGCGAGCATTTCGCGGTCGCCTCCGGCTTCGGCTTGAAGATGATCGCGGGCGGACTCGGCTGCCTGGTTCACGCCGTTCTGCCGTTCCTCTGCCAGCGGACCGGAAGCGATACGGTGCGCGGGCTGAACGCGACGTTGTGCAAGCGCGCCGACAAACCCAATTGGGAGCGGCATCCGATCATCTGATCCGCCGGGGGCGGAAAGGCGGGGTGGGGCAATGCTGGAGACAATGTTCCTCACCGCGCAGGCCGTGCAGTTCATCGGCTGGGCTGTGCTGTTCGCCTACCCGCTTGTCGGCCGGCGGCGCTCGGTGCTGTTTGCCCGAGCGGTCGCGGCCGTGTTGGCGCTTCTCTACCTTGGCTGGTTCCTTCCTTACGCAGCCGCGATTCCACGCGACATGGGCTATTCGCTGGCGGCCATCGCCAGGTCGTTCGAAACGCGGGAGCTGCTGCTGGCCGGCTGGATCCATTATCTCGTGCTGGACCTGTTCCTTGGCAGTTGGGAGGCCGAACATGCCGAACGGGCAGGCGTCTCTTACCCGCCGCTCGCCTCCAGTCTGTTCGTGACGATGATGGTTGGGCCACTTGGCCTGCTCGTCTACTTCGCCTGCGCGGGGCTGGCGCGAAGGCGCAAGGCGGTCGGCTAGCGGCCCCAGGCGATGAAGTGCGGGTTGAGGAAGCCGCGCTCCGCATGGCCGTAGGTGAGGGGGCCTGCCTCCTGCCCATCGGCGCCCAGCTCCATCACCCGCCCGCCTGCGGCTTCGAGGATCGCCTGGCCGGCGGCGGTGTCCCATTCCGACGTGGGGCCGTAGCGGGGATACACATCCGCCGCGCCTTCCGCGACCAGGCAGAATTTCAGGCTTGAGCTTGAAGGGAGATAGTCGCTGATCCCGAGCGCCGTGTTGCGCTCGGCCGTGCCGGGGGCGGTGTGGTTGCGGCTGCCGACCCCTGTGAGAAGGCCGGCGATCGGCTCGCGGGTGGTGATCGCTTCGGGCTCCGCTTCCTGCGCCTTGAAGGCGCCTTCGCCGCGCGCGCCGTAATACAGCACGCCTGTGACCGGCACGTAGATCACCCCCGCGACCGGCATGCCGCCTTCGACCAACGCGATGTTGACGGTGAACTCGCCGGTGCGCTGAACGAAGCCCTTGGTGCCGTCGAGCGGATCGACGCAGAAGAAGCGGGTCCCGAGTTCGGGAATGCGCCCCTCCGCCGCTTCCTCTTCGGCAAGCACCGGCACCTTGGGGTAGGCGCGGCGAAGGTGATCGAGGATGATCTCCTCGGCCGCCCGATCCGCTTCGGTGACTGGGGAGCCGTCTGGCTTCTCGGACTGCTCGCAGCCTTCGTCGTAGAAGCGCTCGATCTCCTCGCCCGCTTCAAGCGCGGCATCGATCATCGTGGTGAGAAGCGGGCTCGTCATAGTTTCGTCATGCCGGACTTGATCCGGCATCCACCTTCTTTTTGCTGAGCAATCGGCGTGAAAGAAGGTGGACCCCGGGTCAAGCCCGGGGTGACGGCGTTCGGATCAGGCGCCGAGCCTCTCGGCGTGCCAGCGCAGGTGATCGTCCATGAAGCTTGCGATGAAGTAGTAGCTGTGGTCGTAACCTTCCTGCCGCCTGAGCGTCAGCGGAATGCCGGCGTCAGCGCACGCCGCTTCGAGCAGCTCCGGCTTCAGCTCGCGCTCCAGGAAGGTGTCCGCCGTGCCCTGATCGACCAGCAACTCCGGCAGGCTCCCGCCGTCCTCGATCAGCGCGACGCTGTCGTAGCGGCGCCAGGCGGCGCGGTCCTGCCCAAGATAGCGGGACAGCGCCTTTTCGCCCCACGGCACCTGCGAAGGCGCAACGATCGGCGCAAAGGCGGAAACCGAGCGGAAACGGCCGGGGTTCTTGAGCGCAATGGTCAGCGCGCCGTGGCCGCCCATCGAGTGGCCGGTAATCCCCTGCCGTGCCATGTCGGCCGGGAAGCTTTGCGCGATCAACTCGGGCAGCTCGGCGGTGAGGTAGGAATACATTCGGTAATTGGCCGCATAGGACGCCTCGGTGGCGTCGAGGTAGAAGCCGGCGCCCTGGCCGAAATCGTAATCCGGCTCGTCCGCCACCTCCGGCCCGCGCGGGCTTGTGTCCGGCGCGACGAAGATGATGCCCAGTTCGGCGCACAGGCGCTGGATGCCGCCTTTCTCCATCACATTCGCGTGGGTGCAGGTGAGGCCGGACAGGTACCAGAAGACGGGCAGTGGAGCGCCCGCCTCGGCCTGCGGTGGAAGGTAGACGCCGAGCACCATGTCCGTGCCGGTCTCGCGGCTGGGGTGGCGAAGGGCGAGTTGGGTGCCGCCGAAGGAGCGGGCGGAAGAGATGGTTTCAAAGGTCATTCTAATCTCCTCCCCTCCCGGACAGGGAGGGGCCGGGGGTGGGTCGCGGGCGAGGGGCCTCGATGGCCCTGAGCTCGCTTTCGTGGCAGGGCTCGCCTTCGGCTCGCACCCACCCCTAACCCCTCCCTTTCAGGGAGGGGAATCAAATCAATACACCACCACGCTGCGAATACTCTCGCCCGCATGCATCAAATCGAACGCCGTGTTGATATCGTCGAGCTTCAGCGTGTGGGTGATCAGCGGATCGATCTCGATCTTGCCGTCCATGTACCAGTCGACGATCCGGGGCACGTCGGTGCGCCCGCGGGCGCCGCCGAAGGCCGAGCCTTTCCACACCCGGCCGGTGACGAGCTGGAACGGGCGCGTCGCGATCTCCCGGCCTGCTTCGGCGACGCCGATGATCACGCTCTCGCCCCAGCCGCGGTGGCAGCATTCCAGCGCCTGACGCATCACCTCGGTGTTGCCGGTGCAGTCGAAGCTGTAATCCGCGCCGCCGTCGGTGAGGTCGAGGATCGCCTGCACGACCTTGTCGTTGCCGACCTCCTTGGGGTTGATGAAGTGGGTCATTCCGAACGCTTCCGCCATCGCCCGCTTGGCGGGGTTGATGTCGACGCCGATGATCCTGTCGGCGCCGACCAGCTTGGCGCCCTGGATGACGTTGAGGCCGATGCCGCCAAGCCCGAACACCACGACGTTGGAGCCGGGCTCGACACCCGCGGTCCAGATCACCGCGCCGACCCCGGTGGTGACGCCGCAGCCGATGTAGCAGATCTTGTCGAACGGCGCGTCCTCGCGAACCTTGGCGACCGCGATCTCCGGCATTACCGTGAAGTTCGAAAAGGTCGAGCAGCCCATATAGTGGTAGATCGTTTCGTTGCCGAGCTTGAAGCGGCTGGTCCCGTCCGGCATCAGCCCCTTGCCCTGCGTTCCGCGGATGGCGGTGCAGAGGTTTGTCTTGCGGCTGAGGCACGATTTACACTGCCGGCATTCGGGCGTGTAGAGCGGGATCACATGGTCGCCCACCTTTACCGAGGTGACGCCGGCGCCGATTTCGCGGACGATCCCGGCGCCTTCATGGCCGAGGATCGACGGGAAGATGCCTTCCGAATCCTTGCCCTCCAGCGTGTAGGCATCGGTGTGGCAGATGCCGGTCGCCATGATCTCCACCAGCACCTCGCCGGCGCGCGGGCCATCGAGATCGACTTCGTGGATCTCGAGCGGCTTATTGGGGGCGACGGCAATGGCGGCGCGGGTTTTCATGGGAGTGCTCCGTTATCTTGATCCTCCCCGGAACGGGGAGGGGGACCATGCGAAGCATGGTGGAGGGGGCCCAGCCTGACCAATGGGCGCCACTCGGGCCGATTGGCAGGGACCCCTCCACCGCACTGCGTGCGGTCCCCCTCCCCGTTTGGGGGACGGAAAGTCAAGCCGCCCGCTGCCACTTCCTGCGGTCGGCGAGGATCGCCTTGGCCGCGTTGTGCCCCGGAGCCCCAGTCACCCCGCCGCCCGGATGGGCACCCGATCCGCAGAGGTAGAGCCCCTCCAGCGGCATCCGGTAATCCGCATGCCCGAGCATCGGCCGCGCCGAGAAGAGCTGGTCCAGCCCCATCTTGCCGTGAAAGATGTCGCCACGCGGCACGCCGAAGCGCTGCTCCAGATGCCAGGGCGAAAGCGCCAGCCGCCCGATCACCGACGCTTTGAAGCCCGGTGCATATTGGTCGACATGGGTGATGATGTGATCCGCGGCCTCGTCCACCCGCGCTTCCCAGCCGCCTGCCACGTCGTAGGGAAAATGCTGGCAGAACAGGCTCGCGACATGCGCGCCCTCGGGCGGCAGGCTGTCGTCCAGCGTCGAGGGGATCAGCATCTCCACGATCGGCTCGCGCGCCCAGCCTTCGCTGCGCGCGCTGGTGTAGGCGCGGTCCATGTAGCCCAAGCTTGGCGCGATGATGATGCCGGCGGTGAGGTGATCGCCCGGCTCCGGCAGGCTCGTGAAGCGGGGCAGTTCGGAGAGCGCCACGTTCATCCGGAAGGTCGCGCTTTCCGCGCCCCAGCCGGCCATGCGCCGCTCGATCTCCGGCGCCACCGCGCCCTTCGGCAAAAGGGCGGTGAACAGGTGGTGCGGATTGACGTTCGCCGCCACCGCCTTGGCGCGATACGCCTTGCCGTTCGCCACCGCGCCCACCGCGCGGCCGCGCTCGACGATCAGCTCGGAGACCGGCGCATCGACGACGATCTCGACGCCCTTCGCCTGTGCCGCCCGCGCCATCGCTTGCGTGATCGCCCCCATGCCGCCGATCGCATGCCCCCAGGCGCCCGGCACGCCCGCCGCCTCGCCGAACAGGTGGTGGAGGAGGACGTAGGCCGATCCGGGCGCGTAGGGGCTGGCGTAATTGCCGACCACCGCGTCGAACCCGAACAGCGCCTGGACGATGTCCGTCGTGAAATAGCGGTCGAGGATCTCGCCGGCCGACTTGGTGAAGAAGTCGAACAGGTTGCGCTGCTCCTCCGCCGTCATCCCCCGCACGCTGTTGCCGAGGCTCAGCGCAGAGAAGATGTCGCCGAGCCCGCCACCGGCGTTGGGCGGCGCGCGCAGGATCCACTGCTTGAGAATGGCCACGACGGATTCAAGCGCGTGCGAATAAGCATCATAGCCCTCCGCGTCCTTGAGGCTGTGCCGCGCGATCTCCCGCCGCGTGAGCCCGTCCCGGCCGGAGAGGAGATGGTCCGTGCCAAGGGTGGGCAGGAAGTTGTCCATCCGCCGGAGCACCACCTTCAGCCCATGGTCGTAGAGGCGCATGTCCTCGATGACCTTTGGGTTCAGAAGGCTAACGGTGTAGCTCGCCGTCGAGTTGCGGAAACCGGGCGCGAACTCCTCCGTCACCGCCGCGCCGCCGACGACGTGCCGCCGCTCCAGCATCGTGACCTTGAGGCCCCGGCTGGCGAGGTAGAAAGCGCAAGCGAGGCCATTATGGCCCGCCCCGATGACGAGGACATCCGTGTCGATACGTGAAGCTTCCCCCATGCGGGAGAGCTAGCGCGGCCCGTCCGTCCACGCCAGTGGGCTGCGCGTCAGCCGCGCCCGAAAAGCAGCCACAGGATGAGGATGACGAGGAGAAGGCCGCCCAAGCTGATACCCATACGCATAAGTTCTGCTCCTTTATTCGGTGCGCAGGCGTAACGGTGCAGATCGGCCACGGTTCCCCGGACCAGGCTTCAGGTGCCGCGGAAAAGCTGGTATAAGCGGCCTTCGATCCAAGGAGTTCTGCCATGCGCGTCCTTCTCCTGCCCCTTCTTCTCGCCGCCCTTCCGGCAGCCGCCGCGCCCCGCGATTCGGTGCGTGTCGAGGTGGGAAGATCGCCGGCTGGCCCGATCGGCCGCCTCAGGCAGGACAGCTGCAAGCGCCCGGACGTGCACCAGGCCGAGGCACCGAAGGCGGCCGAGAGCCGCAAGCTTGGCGAGCTGCCACCCGGCGACCTCATCCTGACCGTCTACCGGGAGGTGGACGGCTGCATCGACCCGCTGATCGTCCGCTACGGCGATGGCCGAGCGCCGGCACCGGCTACTCCGCCCGAGCCGGTTCGCCCCCGCGCCCGCCTCTGGCAGTAAGGTCTAGGGCAGCCGCGCCTTCGGAAACCCGCCCCAGGCCGCGTCATAGTCCCCTTGCAGCGCCTCCGAGCCCATCGCGAACCCCGTCGGGCGGAACGGCCAGCAGCTTTCCACCATGAAGGCCATCGTGCCTTCGATCTTGTGCGGTTTCAGGTCCGCCTCGCTTGCCGCCCGCCAGCTCGCGACGTCGGGGCCGTGGCCGGACATCAAATTGTGGAGGCTGATCGCGCCCGGTGCGAAGCCGTCCGCCTTGGCGTCGTAGGCGCCCTCGATCAGCCCCATGCATTCGCTCATCGCGTTGCGGTGGAACCAGGGCGGCCGGAACGTGCCCTCGGCCACCATCCAGCGCGGCGGGAAGATGACGAAATCGGCATTGGCGCGGCCGGGCGTGTCCGAGGGGCTGGTGAGCATTGTAAAGATCGACGGGTCGGGGTGATCGAAGCTCACCGTGTTGATCGTGTTGAACCGCGCCAGATCGTATTTCCAGGGCGCAAGGTTGCCGTGCCAGGCGACCACGTCCAGCGGCGAGTGATCGAGCGTCGTCGTCCAGAGTTTGCCAAGGTATTTCTGGACGAGTTCCACCTCGCCCTCGGCGTCCTCGAACTGGGCGACCGGCGTCAGGAAGTCGCGCGGGTTGGCAAGGCCGTTGGAGCCGATCGGGCCAAGATCGGGCAGCCGGAACAGCGCGCCGTGGTTTTCGGCGACGTATCCCCGTGCCCTCCCGTCGGGAACCGCCGCCCGGAAGCGCACGCCGCGCGGCACCAGCGCCACTTCGCCCGGCGCGATGTCGATGCGGCCCATCTCGGTGTAAAGGGTCAGCCGCCCTTCCTGGGGAATGAAGAGCATCTCGCCATCGGCGTTGAAGAAGCAGCGATGCTGCATGTCGGCGGTTGCCCGGTAGACGTGGACGGCGACGCCGGACAGCGCCTCGGGCCCGCCATTGGCCATCATCGTGGCGAGCGAGTCGATCAGATCGACCGCGCCTTCCGGATAATCGAGCGGGCTCCAGCGCAACCGGTTCGGCGGCAGCGGCGTCAGCAGGTCGCCGGCGCTGAACTGCGGCGCGCCTTCATACGCGCGGTACGATGGGTGCTCGGCGGAAGGCCGCATCCGGTACAACCAGGAGCGCCGGTTCTCGTGGCGCGGCGCCGTGAAGGCGGTGCCGGAGAGCTGTTCGGCGTAAAGTCCGAACGGCGGGCGCTGCGGGGAGTTTTGCCCTTGGGGGAGGGCCCCGGCGACCGCTTCGGTCGAAAAGTGGTTGCCGAAGCCGGACATGTAGGCAGGGTCGGTCATCGGGAGGGGTGATAGCGCCGATCGGGCGAAATCTGAAGGGCCTGTCCTCGTCGTCCTTCGAGACGCCGCTTCGGCTTCGCTCAGCGGCTCCTCAGGATGAGCGGGTTGGTGGGTAGAACCGCTCATCCTGAGGAGGGACTGAGCGAAGCCGAAGGCCCGTCTCGAAGGACCACTCCCAAGAGCCCGACCCTCACCGCATCAGCACCAATTCTTCCGCCATGCTCGGATGGAGCGCCACCACCTCGTCGAACTGGCTCTTCTTGAGCTTGGCCTTGACCGCGATCGCCGCCGCCTGGAGGATTTCCGGCGCGTCGGGGCCGATCATGTGGATGCCGACCACTTCCTCGGTCTCCGCATTCACCACCAGCTTGTACAATGCCCGCTCGTTGCGGCCGGCGAGGACGTTCTTCATCGGCCGGAAGTCCGACGTGTAGGTCTTCACCGACCCAAGTTTGTTGCGCGCCTGGCTCTCCGTCATCCCGACTCCGGCAAGCGGCGGGTGGCTGAATACCGCGGACGGGATGTTCTCATAATCCACCCGCGTCGGCTTGCCTCCGTAGGTGGAGTCGGCGAACGCCTGGCCTTCGCGGATGGCGATGGGGGTGAGCTGCACGCGATTGGTCACGTCGCCGACCGCATAGATGCTTTCGCAGGTCGAGCGGTTGTCGGCATCCACCACCACCGCACCGTTGGCGTCGAGCTCCACCCCGGCCGTATCGAGCCCGAGCCCCTCGGTGTTCGGCACGCGGCCGATTGCGAACAGAACAAGGTCTGCTTCCAGCGAGTCGCAGCCCTGCATGTGGACGGTGAAGCCGCCCGCTTCGTTCTTCTCGATGCGCTCAAAGGTGACGTGGAAGCGGAAGTCGATGCCCTTCATCATCGAGATGGTGAGCAGGCGGTCGCGAATCTGCTCGTCATAGCCGCGCAGGATCACGTCGGAACGGTTCACCAGCGTCACATGCGCGCCGAACTGGTGAAAGATGCCGGCAAATTCGTTGGCGATGTAGCCGGCGCCGGCAATCACCACCCGCTTGGGCAAGGTCTCGAGGTTGAAGACTTCGTTGGAGGTGATGCCGTATTCGCTACCCTCGAACTCCGGCACCACCGGCCGCGCGCCGACGGTGATCAGGATCCGCTCGGCAGTGACGGTGCGCCCGTCGGCGAGCCGCACCTCGTGGGGCCCGGCGACGGTGGCGCGCTGCTTGATGATCTCGACCTTGTGGTTGCCGAGCGTCTCGCCATAGGCCCCTTCGAGCCGGGTCACCTCGGCCAGCACGCTGTCGCGCAACACCGGCCAGTTGAAGTCGCACTGCGGAACGTTCCAGCCGAAGCGCCGCGCGTCGGCGAGGTCCTCGGCGAAGTGCGCTCCGTAGACGAGCAGCTTCTTGGGCACGCAGCCCCTGATCACGCAGGTGCCGCCGACCCGGAATTCCTCGGCGATCGCCACCCGCGCGCCGTGCGCGGCCGACACTCGCGCCGCGCGCACCCCGCCCGATCCGGCGCCAATGACGAAGAGGTCGTAGTCGTAGCTGTTGGACATCGAAGGGGTGTTCCATCGGGAGAGTAAGGGAGGCAGTTGGTTTTAGATGCTCAGCTTCGCGACCATTGCCAGCCGCTCCGGCGTGGCGTCCTTGAAATTGCCGGCGGCAAAGGGCGGCTCGGGGTCGTATTCCATGCTGAGCTGAACCGCTTCCGCCATCTCCCGTCCGGCGATCTCGGCGCAGAGGCGAAGGCCGAGGTCGATGCCGGCCGAGACTCCGGCGCTGGTCATATATTTGCCGTCCTCCGTCACCCGCTCGGAAGAATAAGTGGCGCCGAACGGGCTCAGATATTCGCGCGCGCCCCAGTGGGTCGAAGCCCGCCGCCCCTCCAGCAACCCGGCGGCGCCCAGGATCAGCGATCCGGTGCAGACCGAGCAGGTGCGCTTCGTGGTTGCATCGGTGGCCGCCAGCCATTGGAGCAGCGCCATGTCGCCCATCACGCTTTGCACGCCTGCGCGCCGGCCGCCTGGAACGATCAGCATGTCTGCTGTCCGTTCCTCCTCGATGCCGGTGTCGCAGCTGAGGCCCAGGAAGCCGTCGCCGGTGGTGACGAAGCCGGGGCGGCGCCCGACGAAGCCGATTTGCACCCCCGGCAGCCGGCTCAGCGACTCATAGGGGCCGATCGCGTCGAGCGCGGTGACGCCGTCGTACAGGTAGATCAGGATACGCATCGATTACTCCATTCCATTCAGCGCGCGGGCGATCAGCGCTTCGGTGGAGGGGTCGAAATCGAGTTCGCCCTCTTCGTCCATTGCGCGCGCCATGTCCTTGCCGAGTTCGACCCCGAATTGGTCGAACGGATTAATGCCGAGCAGCACCGCGTTGGCAAAGGTGCGGTGCTCGTAGAATGCGATCAGTGCGCCGAGCGTCGCCGGATCGACCCGGTCGAGCAGCAGCGTCGTCGACGGCCGGTCGCCCGGATAGGAGCGGTGCGGATCGTCGGACTGCTTGCCCGCCATCAAGGCAGCACCCTGGGCGAAGCAATTGATCAGGAGCTGGCGGTGATGCTCGTCGTCGAAGGCATGGCCGGGTTCGACTGACGCGACGAACTCCACCGGCACCAGGTGGGTGCCCTGGTGGAGGAGCTGGAACACCGCATGCTGCGCGTCCGTGCCAACGCCGCCCCAGGTAATCTGAGAGGAGGCGCGGCCGACGGGCGAGCCGTCGAGTTTTGCCGATTTGCCGTTCGACTCCATCTCGAGCTGCTGCAGGTAGGAGGGGAGCAGCCGAAGCCGTTCGTCATAGGCGAACACCGCCCGGGTCTGGCAGCCGCGCAGATTGGCGTAATAGCGGTCGACGAAGGCGGCAAGCACCGGGGCGTTGCGGTGGAGCGGGGCGAGCCGGAAGTGCCGGTCCATGGCGGCGGCGCCTTCCAGCATCTCCTCGAACGCCTCCCAGCCGAGCGCCAGCGCTGCCGGGAAGCCGATCGAGGACCAGAGCGAATAGCGCCCGCCCACAGTCTCCGAGAAGGGCAGGATTCGGGTCTCGTCCACTCCGAACTCAATCGCCCTTTCCGGCGCGGCGGTCAGCGCGACCACCCGGCCGTACGGGTCGTCGACCCCGCCTTGCTCCATCCACGTCAGCGCCGAGCGGGCGTTGAGCAGGGTCTCCATGGTGGTGAAGGTCTTGGACGCGATGGCGATGATCGTGAACTGCGGATCGAAGCCGGCCAGCGCCTCCTCGAGTGCGCTGCCGTCTACGTTGGACACCACGGCCGCGTCGTAGCGGTCGGCATCGCGGCCGAGCGCGTCGATCAGGAACTCCGGCCCGAGCGCAGATCCGCCGATGCCGATGTGGAGGATGTGGCGCACCTCGCCGAACGCACCGGCCTCGATCGCATCGATCAGCGCCCGCATCCGCGCGTGCAGCCCCTGCGCCCGCGCGACGCTCCCGGGAGCGCCGGAGCCGCGTTCGGCGAGGTGCTCGGCGGCACGGCCTTCGGTGGGGTTGACCATTTCACCGGCGAACAGCGCGCCCCGGGCAGCGGTGAAACCCTGCGCTTCCGCCAGAGCTTCGAAAGCGGCGACGCTCTCCGCGCTTAAGTGCGTCTTTGAAAAATCGAAGCGAATACCCGCTTCCTCAAGGGTGAGGCGCGGCAGGCGATCGTCTTCCGCGGCGAAAAGCTCTTGGAGCGTTCGGCTTTCAACCTGCTCCACGGCCGCCCAGGCGTCGCTCATCCGTCACTCCTAAATCCGATGTGCGGCCTATCTAGGGAGGGGAGGCTGCAAAGCCAAACCCGGACTCACTCCACCCAGTCCAGCCCGATGTCGCGATACAGGCCGCGATCGTCTTCCCATTTCGGGTTCACCTTGACGTGCAGGAACAGGTGCACCTTGCGGCCCATCAGCTCGCTCAGCTCCTTGCGCGCCGCTTCGCCGATGGTGCGGATGCGGGTCCCGCCCTTGCCGAGCACGATCGCCTTTTGCGTATCGCGCCCGACCAGGATCTGCTGGTGGATGGACACGGAGCCGTCCTTGCGCTCCTCATATTTCTCGGTCTCCACCGCGCTTGCGTAGGGCAGTTCGGCGTGGAGCTGCAGGAAAAGCTGTTCCCGCGTCACTTCGGCGGCAAGCATCCGGTCGCTTGCATCCGACACCTGGTCCTCCGGGAAGTGCCACGGCCCTTCCGGCACCCGCGCGGCAAGCGCCGCTTTCAGCTCCGCGACCCCGTCGCCGGTGGTCGCCGAGACGAAGTAGATTTCCTCGAACTCGACGCGGTTGTTAAGCTCGGTGGCAAGCGCCAGCAGCGGCTCCTTGGCGGTCGCGTCGACCTTGTTGAGCACCAGGATTTTGGGCTCACGGCGGTCCTTGAGCCGGTCCGTCATTTCCTCGATTTTCCGGTTGAACCCGCGCTCCGCGTCAACGATCAGCGCAATCAGATCCGCATCGGCCGCGCCCGCCCAGGCCGCGGCGACCATCGCTCGGTCAAGCCGGCGCTTCGGCTCGAAAATGCCCGGCGTATCGAGCAGAACGATCTGCGCTTCGCCGGCGATGGCGATGCCCATCATGCGGGTGCGCGTGGTCTGCGCCTTTGGGCTGACGATCGCCACCTTCTGGCCGACAAGCGCATTGACCAGGGTGGACTTGCCGGCGTTCGGCGCACCGACGACGGCAACCATGCCGCATTTTTGGGCCTTCGGGCCACCGTTCGGCATCAAATCAGAACCCATAACCCACCCCCGCTCATTTCGAGCGAAGTCGAGAAATCGAGCCCTTCGACGCCGCCTGCGGCGGCGCTCAGGATAAACTCCGTCGAGAAACGCTGCACAGGCGCTCGAAGTGTGTCTCTCGACTTCGCTCGAGACGAACGGAGGGGGGACTTTGCTCGAGACGAACGGAGGGGGTGTGCTGCACATTCACTCACGTCAATTGCTCCATCAATTTCGCCGCGGCTGCCGTTTCCGCCTCCTGCTTCGAGTCCCCCTCGGCGCTGGCCGAGCCGATCCCGCGTATCTCAACCTCGACAACGAACTTGGGCGCATGGTGCGGCCCCGAGCGGTCGGTGAGCTGGTAGGCGGGCGGTTTCCGGTTGTTTGCCGCCGCCCATTCCTGAAGCGCCGACTTGGGATGCTTGGGCGCCTTGTCGTGGGTGTTTACGCGCTGTCCCCAGGCCTTGCGCACGAAGGCCGCCGCCGTCTCGAAGCCGCGCTCAAGGAACAATGCGCCGATCAGCGCCTCGACGACGTCGCCGACGACATTGTCGCTGTCCGAGGCGCCGTCGTCCCGCGCCTGCTTGCCCAGCCGCATGTGATCGGGAACGCCGAGCTCGCGCCCCACTTCGGCGCAGGTCTCGCCCGCCACCAGGGCGTTCAGACGGCGCGAAAGCTTGCCCTCCGGCTCCGCGGGGAACAGCTCGAACAGCCAGGCCGCGACCGACAGGCCGAGCACCCGGTCGCCGAGATATTCCAGCCGCTCGTAATCGTCATGGTCGCTGTGGCTCGAATGGGTGACGGCGCGGCAGAACAGGGCCAGATCCTTCGGCGCGTGGCCAAGCGTCGCCTCCACCCAGCTGGTAAGGCCGTTCATCAGTAGGTGCCCCCTACCCGGTCCCAGCGCGCCGCCGTGAACCAGGTCCAGGGCTTCAGCCACTCGGCGGAGCCGTCGGTGGAAAAGAACACGATCAGCGCCCGTCCGACGATATTCTCGGCCGGCAGCAGCCCAACGCCGTCGCGCTCCACGCCGTAGCGGCTGTCGGCACTGTCGTCGCGATTGTCGCCCATCATGAAGTAACTTCCAGCCGGCACCGTGAAAACCTCCGTATCGTCCCCTTCGCCCTCGCTCATCTGGTCAAGGACCTCGTAGGAGCGCCCTTCCGGCAAGGTCTCCCGAAACCGCGGGTAGCGGCAGAAGGTTTCCCCGCCTTGGGTAACCCGGGGCAAAGCCGCGTCGGGCGAGACGTAGCGGCACGAGCTGTTGGGCGTGCGCGGCATCAGATAGTCGGCGATGCGCGTCTTGGCGACCGGCTTGCCGTTGAGGATCACCTGGCCGCCCTGCATCTGCACCGTGTCGCCGGGCAGGCCGATCACCCGCTTGACGCAATCCTCCTCCGCCGAGGGGCATTGGAACACCACCACATCGCCGCGCGCCGGGTCGCGGCCAAGGATTCGCCCGTCGAAGCCGCCGATCCCGAACGGCATCGAATAGCGCGAGAAACCGTACGGCCATTTCGCGACAAACAGGTAGTCGCCGATCATCATCCGGGGCAGCATCGAACCCGAGGGGATGAAAAAGGGCGTGACCACGAAGGTCCGAAGGATCAGCGCGAACAGGAACAACAGCAGCAGGAAGCGCGTGGTCTCGCCAAGCCCGCCCTTCTTTGCCGTGGCGGGCGCCGGCTCGGGCGCGGCGGGCGCGGCGCTCTTGTCCTCATTATCCATCGGGCCTGCTTTCGCGTGGGCCAGCCACCGGGTCAAGCGGCCGCTGGATCAGCTTCCGAGCAGCTCCTCCACCCAGGCCGGGACCAGGCTGCCGGCCGGCCCGGTGCGGGTTTCGCCGAAATAGATGCTGCCAAGGCTCGGATCGAGGTTCATCTCCAGCGTTCGCGCGCCGCAATAGCGTGCGGTCTGGACGAAGCCGGCGGCCGGATACACCGCGCCCGAGGTGCCGATCGATACGAACAAATCAGCGTCGCGGATCGCCGAGTCGATGCGGTCCATGTCGTACGGCATTTCGCCAAACCAGACGATGTCGGGCCTCAGTTCGCCTGTGACGCCGCAGGACGGGCAGGGGGGATTGCCGGACAGATCGGCCTCCCACTGTGAGTGCGCATCGCATGCCAGGCACCAGGCGGAGCGGAGTTCGCCGTGCATGTGGAGCAGCCTCGTCGCCCCCGCACGTTCGTGCAGGTCATCGACATTCTGGGTCACGATCAGCAGCCCGCCCGCCCACTCGGCATCGAGCCGCGCCAGCGCCCGGTGCGCCGCATTGGGCTCCACGCCGCCCAGCTGCGCGCGCCTCAAGTCGTAAAAACGCTGCACCAGCGCGGGATTGCGGTGGAATGCCTCGGGCGTGGCGACATCCTCGACCCGATGCCCCTCCCACAGGCCGTCGGGGCCACGGAAGGTGGCAATGCCGCTCTCGGCGGAAATGCCGGCGCCGGTGAGGATGACGATGTTGTGGATGTCGCGCATGATCTACCGCGTCCTTAGCAGCAGCGCCCGATCCGGTCCGGGCCGCCGCCGAAGCGGCGTTCGGCGCGTTCGGCGACAAACGCTTCCCGGCTCAGCAGCGGCTCGCCGGGATGCTGGGCGCGGCGGTGAGCCGCATAAGCGTCGTAATCCGGTACGCCGACCATCAGCCGCGCGGTCTTTGCCGCCTGGGCCAGCGCCTCACGCCAGTGCATCGGCCACCTCCCGGGTGATCGGCACGGCGCTGCGCCGCGCCTGGAGAACAGAGCGGACACCGTAGAACACCATCGCCAGCACCACCGCGATGAACAGCGCGCAGAGCCCCGCATTGACCCAGTCGTTGATCATCACCTGCCGCATCTGACCCGCGCTCTTGGCGGGGGCGAGCAGCTCGCCGCGGGCCAGCGCGTCGGCATATTTGTTGGCGTGGGCGATGAAGCCGATCTTTGCGTCGGGGTGGAACATCTTCTGCCAGCCCGCGGTCAGCGTACAGATCAACAGCCAGGCGAGCGGCGCCATCGTCACCCAGGCGAAACGCTCTTTCTTCATTCGGAACAGCACAACGGTGGCGAGGGTCAGCGCAATCGCCGCAAGCATCTGGTTGGCGATTCCGAACAAGGGCCAGAGCGAGTTGATGCCGCCCAATGGATCGGTGACGCCCTGGTAGAGGAACCAGCCCCAGCCGCCGACCGCAATGGCGGTGGCGATCAGGTTCGCGGTCCAGCTCTGGGTTTCCTTCAAGGGCGCGACAAAGGTGCCGAGCAGGTCCTGGATCATGAACCTGGCCACCCGCGTCCCGGCATCCACGGTGGTGAGGATGAACAGCGCTTCGAACAGAATCGCGAAATGGTACCAGAAGGCCATCATCCCCGGCCCGCCGATCACGTTGGAGAGGATGTGCGACATGCCGACGGCAAGCGTCGGTGCGCCGCCGGTGCGGCTCAGAATCGTCGTTTCGCCGACCTGCCGGGCGACATCGTCGAGCATCAGCGGAGTCACCGCGTAGCCCCAATGGGAGAGGGCAAGCGCCGCTTCGTTGGCGTTGCTACCGATCAAGGCGGCCGGGCTGTTCAGTGCGAAATACACCGCCGGGTCGAGCACGCAGGCGGCGATCAGCGCCATGATCGCGACGAAGCTTTCGGTCAGCATCGCGCCGTAGCCGATAAAGGGCAGATGCGCCTCCGTTTCGATCATCTTGGGCGTCGTCCCCGACGCGACGAGGGCATGAAAGCCCGACACCGCCCCGCAGGCGATGGTGATGAACAGGAAGGGGAAGAGGTTGCCGGCGAACACCGGCCCGCTGCCGTCGATGAATTTGGTCACCGCCGGCATCTGCAGCTCCGGCCGAACGATCAATATGCCGATAGCGAGGCCGACAATGGTGCCGATCTTGAGAAAGGTCGAAAGATAATCGCGCGGGGCGAGCAGCAGCCAGACCGGGATCACCGAAGCGATGAAGCCATAAGCGATCAGCATCATCGCAAGGGTCTCACCGGAATAGGTGAAGGCGGAGGCCCAGGGCCCTTCGGCAACCTGCTGGCCGAGCAGAATGGCGGCGAGGAGCCCGATCAGGCCGATCACCGAGACCTCGCCGATCCTGCCAGGGCGAATGTAGCGGCCGTAAAGGCCCATGAAGAGCGCCACCGGAATCGTCGCGAAGACGGTGAAGGTGCCCCACGGGCTGCCCGCCAGCGCCTTGACGACGATGAGGGCGAGCACGGCGAGAAGGATGATCATGATGGCAAGGATGCCCACCATCGCGATCACGCCGGGCACATTGCCCATCTCCGTGCGGATCATCTCACCGAGCGACTTGCCGTCGCGCCGGGTGGAGAGGAACAGGATCACGAAATCCTGCACCGCGCCGGCGAACACCACCCCGACCAGCAGCCACAAGGTGCCGGGCAGATAGCCCATCTGCGCGGCGAGCACCGGCCCGACCAGGGGCCCGGCGCCGGCGATGGCCGCGAAATGGTGGCCGAACAGGACGTTGCGATGGGTGGGCACGTAATCGAGCCCGTCATTGTGCCGCACCGCCGGCGTACGCCGCGCCGGATCGATCTCCAGCACCTTGTTCGCGATGAACCGGCCATAGGAGCGGTAGGCGGTGAGATACACGCACACCGCCGCGACCACGATCCACAGCGCGTTGATCGTCTCGCCCCGGTGCAGCGCGACGACGCCGAGCGAAACCGCGCCGAGCAGGGCAAGCAGGCCCCAGCCGATCCGGTTCAAAGTGCCGCTGTTCGCGCCGGCCGCCATGGTCATCCTTCCTGTTTTGCCTGCAATGCTACAAAGCGGCCGGGGCAGGGGCTAGTGCGAAATGCACCCGTTCCTCCCCGCGCGCCAGCGTGGGGAGGGGAACCACCCGAAGGTTGGTGGAGGGGTAGATGCCGCGAGCTCAGCGGCTGCGAGCCGGATCCTCGGCGTCAGTGCCCCTTACCCCTCCACCACCTATCGGTGGTTCCCCTCCCCATCTTGCGATGGGGAGGAACTGACGGCGTTGCGGCGCTTGCGGATGCGCACGCCCCCGCCTTAAGCGTGGGGCGCGACAAAGAGGGGCAACGCGCGTGATCAACATCCATGTCTTCGGAGACACGGGCCGCATGGGCCAGGCGATCGCCGAGGCCGCCATCGGGCGCAGCGACCTTCGGGTGGGGGACGGCGGCGCAGACGTGTTCGTCGATTTCACCGCCCCCGAAGCGCTCGAGCAGAACCTCCAGGCAGCCCTTGCGGCGAACAGGCCGATCCTGATCGGCACCACCGGCCTTTCGGACGCGCATGAGGAGCGGATCGCGGCTGCCGCTCAGGAGATCGCGGTGATCCAGGCCGCCAACACCTCGCTCGGCGTCAACCTCCTCTCGCATCTGGTGCGCGAGGCCGCCGCCCGGCTCGGCGACGATTGGGACATCGAGATCGCCGAAATGCACCACCGAATGAAGGCCGACGCGCCCTCGGGCACGGCGTTGATGCTCGGCCATGCCGCCGCCGAAGGGCGCGGAGTCGATCTCGACTCTGTCTCCGATCGCGGCCGCGACGGCATCACCGGACCGCGCAAGGCGGGCGACATCGGCTTTGCCGTGCTTCGCGGCGGCACCGTCGCGGGCGAGCACCAGGTGATCTTCGCGTCGGAAGGCGAGCGAATCGAGCTTGGCCACCGCGCCGAAAGCCGTGCCATCTTCGCCCATGGCGCCCTCGCCGCCGCCCTTTGGCTCGCCGGAAAGCCGGCCGGTCGCTACACAATGGCCGATGTCCTGGGCCTGCGATGAGCCCGGAGGAAATCGCCGAAGTTTACCGCCGCCTGGCGGATCGCACACCCAATCCGAAGACCGAACTCGAATCGGTCAACCACTACACATTGCTGGTGGCCGTGGTCCTCTCCGCCCAGGCGACCGACGCAGGCGTCAACATCGCCACCCGTGCCCTTTTCAAGATCGCCGCCACGCCCGCGAAGATGGTGGCGCTCGGCGAGGATGCGCTCAAGCAGCACATCAAGACGATCGGCCTGTTCAACACCAAGGCCAAGAACGTCATCGCGCTCAGCCAGGCGCTGCTCGACAACCACAATGGCGAGGTTCCCGCCGACCGAGATGCGCTGCAGGCGCTGCCCGGTGTCGGCCGCAAGACCGCCAACGTGGTGATGAACTGCGCCTTCGGGGCGGAAACCTTCGCCGTCGACACCCATGTCTTCCGGGTCTCGAACCGCATCGGCCTTGCCCCCGGCAAGGACGTCGTGGCCGTGGAGCGCATCCTCGATGCCACCACGCCGCAGCCCTACCGCCGCAACGCCCACCACCTTTTGATCCTCCACGGCCGCTATGTCTGCAAGGCCAGGAAGCCCGAATGCTGGCGCTGCGTGCTCGCCGATATCTGCCGGTTCGAACCCAAGACGCCGCCGCCGGGCGACGCGGTCGTTGCTCGGCCAAACCGCGCGAAATAGTGTCGGCATTTCCCGAACTTACCGCCGTTTGTTGAGGGTTGGTTCAACTTTTACGCTGACTTTTCCGTGATTTACGGTGTTGCAATTCCCTTGGACCGCTCTAGGTTCCCGTCGCTTGAGGGGATGTGTGCGTATCTTGGGTAGCCGCAATTCAGCATTGATGCGCCGTTTCGCGGCCTTGCTTACCCTGCTCGCCGCTCTCTGCGTGGGCGCCCCCGCTTTCGCGCAAATTCCATCCGTTCTCGAAGAAATGACTGTGGTGACTCAGGATGCCGAGCAGGCGTCCTTCGTGCTCCGCTTCTCGCCGGCCGAGCCGCAATTCGCCGCCGTGAACAACAATCCGCGCGCGCCCGAATTGCTGATGCGGGCCACGGTGCGCGCGCCGCGGGTGCCGCAACAGCGCACCTCCAACAGCTTGGTGCGGCGGATCAGCTTCGAAAATCCCAATGGCGAGCTGGTGCTGCGCTTCGACACTTCCGAGCCTTCGAAGGTCAAGGCGGAGCCCGCCGGCCCCCGCTTGGTCCAGGTGACGGTAACCCGGATCAGCAGCGAGGAATCGACCGGCAGCCGTCCGCTCGGCTCGACCGGGGAAGTCGTGGTGCCGGCCACCGAGATCCCCGCTTACGCGCAGCCGAACGCCGGCTTCGATTCCTGGGTACCCGGCGATTCGTACGAGCTGGTTCCGCTCAAATATGCCGACGTCTCCGAAGTCATCGGGCTGCTGGTGGAAGGCGAGACGATCCAGCCCAACAACGTCTTCATCCGCCGTGAGCCGGGCTTCGGTTCGCCTGCCTCCAGCACCCAGCCAAGTTATGTCAGTGCCCAGAACCAGGCGCAGCGCGAAAGCGTGCCGCTCGGCCAGTCCTTTCCCGGCAAGGGCATCGCGATCGATCGCCGCCTCAACGCCATCTGGATCACCGGCTCGCCGGAGCGGATCGCCAGGATCAAGGACCAGATCGCCTTGATCGACATTCCGGTCGATTCGGTGATCCTCGAAACCCAGTTCGTCGAGCTCACCGAAACCGGCGCCCGCAATCTCGGCATCGATCTTGCCAACGCCAACGGCCAGATCGCCGTCGGCACGCTGACCACCGGCGCCAACCTCCCCTTCGGCACCAATCTGTCGCGCATCCTGCCGTCGGCCGGGTTGCAGGCGGCGATCTACGCGCAGGTGCAAAAGGGGGAGGGACGGATCGTCTCGCGGCCTCGGATCGCCGCGCAAAGCGGCTCCACCGCCAAGATCATCACCGGCGACGCGCTGCCCATCCTGACCTCGATCGCTTTGTCCGGCGTCAACGCGGTGTCGCAGCAGGTCCAGTACGTGAATGTCGGCGTGACCCTGCAGATCGCGCCGCGGGTGAGCTCGGACGGGTTCGTCACCTCCCAGATTTACGGCGTGGTGTCGTCCGTGACCGGCTTCTCGCAGGGCTACCCGACGATCAGCCAGCGCGAGGCGGAAACCTCCGCGTCGGTACGCGACGGCGAAACCTTCGTGATCGGCGGCCTCACCCAGGAGAACAACCTTACCTCCAGGTCGAAGGTGCCGCTGCTCGGCGACCTCCCCGCGGTCGGCAACCTGTTCAAGGTCAGACGATCGACCCGTTCCAAGACCGAGCTCTACATCGTCATCACCCCTCACATCGTCCGCCACCGTCGCTTCGAGCAGGCACCTGTTAGTGAAACTATCATGACGAACCCGAATAACGTTGCGCAGCCGCAATAAAGCTTAAGTGTCGTGGGGGTGTGATAAACGCGCCGGTAACAATAAACTGCTCAGAAATTTCATTTTTCCTATCGACAGTTGTCAAATGTTATATATCATCCCTGTCGTCACATGAGGCGGTTTGCCTCCAGGCGAATAAAAAAACAGGGAGTCGAAGGATGAAGAAGTCAGCTTTCTTAGCTATTGCCGCTTTGCCGCTGGTTGCCGTGAGCATGCCGGCGCAGGCCCAAGAGGCCGGAGACAAGATTCCGGGCAGCTACATCTGCGTCTTCAAGAAGGGCAGCGTGTCGCGCGGTAATGCCCAGGCCGAAGCCAACCGCGCCGCACAGGCCGGCGGTGGCCAGGTGAAGCATGTCTACAGCGTCGCCATCCAGGGCTTCGCGGCCGACCTTCCCCCGCAAGCGCTCGAGCGCGTCAAGGCGTCCAACCCGAACATCGCTTATTGCGAGCAGGACCAGGTGATGGCCGCTCCGCCGGTGCGCGCTGAGGCCAAGCCGGGCGGCGGCGGCACCGTTCAGCCCGCCCAGGAAACCCCCTGGGGCATCGCCCGAGTCAATGGCGGCACGGCCGGCACCTTCGCCACTGCCTGGATCATCGATACCGGCGTTGAATTCACCCATCCCGATCTCAGCGTCGATACGGCTCGCAGCCGCAACTTCGTCGCCAACGAGACGTCGGCAAACGATCTCAACGGCCACGGCACCCACGTCGCCGGCACCATCGCCGCTCTCGACAACACGATCGGTGTGGTCGGCGTTGCGCCCGGCGCCCGCGTCGTCGCGGTTCGCGTTCTCAACCGGCGCGGCAGCGGCACCAACTCGGGCGTCATCGCCGGGGTCGATTATGTCGCCCAGAACGGCCGGGCCGGCGATGTCGCCAACATGAGCCTCGGCGGCGGCGTCAGCGATGCGCTCGACCAGGCCGTGATCAACGCTTCGGCCGGCGGCGTCCGCTTCGCCCTTGCCGCGGGCAACGAGACCGACAATGCCAACAACCACTCGCCGGCCCGCGCCAACGGCCCCAACATCTTCACCGTGTCCGCCTTCGGCGTCGGCGACCGTTGGGCGAGCTATTCGAACTTCGGCAACCCGCCGATCGAATATTCGGAGCCCGGCTCGTCGATCAAGTCGACGTGGCTGAGCGGCGGCTACAACACGATCAGCGGCACTTCGATGGCCACCCCGCACCTTGCCGGCCTGCTGCTGGCCGGCGCGGTCCGCAACGGCGGCCCGGTGATTGGCGATCCAGACGGCAACCCCGATCCGATCGGCGTTCACTGAGCCTAACGCTCTGCGATTAAGGGGAGGGGCGGTTCCATGGGCCGCCCCTTCTTCTTGTCGCGAGCGCGGGCGGCGGAAGGCGCTGGACCCGCCAAAGCGGCTTTGCTAAGCGCCCTCGTTCCACGCACCCGTAGCTCAGCTGGATAGAGCGCTGCCCTCCGAAGGCAGAGGCCAGAGGTTCGAATCCTCTCGGGTGCGCCACCTTTCCTCCACGATTATTCGTCTGCCACCGGCGGAGCTTCCGATCCTGCGGCCAGCGGATCGCCGCGCCGGCGCCGCAGGTCGTTGCAGGGGCGTTTCTTCGGAAACTTGATCCATATCGGAAACATTGAGGGGGTAAGCGCCGCTTCGAAGGCCGCGCTCGAGTGGATCTGAGCTGTCCGGACCCGAAGACGCGCCGCGCCAAGCGGCCGCGCCCGCGGTTGCAGGCGTTGAAAGGACGAGGGTGAGAAGAACGACCGGCGGCTATGCGGAGGTGGGGCGGATCCATGCCGACAGCCCCGCGCTTGCCGCTCTGGTCTCACCCGGAACGCGCATCGAGAAACTGGCCGAAGGCTTCACCTGGAGCGAAGGTCCGGTTTGGATAAGGGAAGGCGGCTACCTGCTGCTGAGCGACGTCCCGGCCAATCGCATATACCGCTGGTCGGAGGCGGACGGCCTGTCCATATTCCTCGAGCCTTCCGGATATGACGGCCCGGAGCCGGAGCTGTTTCGGGAGCCGGGTTCAAACGGCCTCATTCCCGGGCCCGCCGGTACGATCCTGATGGCCGACCACGGCAATCGCGCCGTTGCCCGCCTCGATCTGGCGGGGCTCGGCAAGACGTTCCTCGTTACTCACTATCGGCAAAAGCGCTTCAACTCGCCGAACGATCTGGTGCGCGGCGCGGACGGGTCGATCTGGTTCACCGATCCGCCATACGGGCTCGCCGGGCTCAACCAGTCACCGATCAAGGAGCAGCCGGTGAACGGAGTCTACCGGCTTCACCCGGACGGCGAGGTCGAGTGCGTGATCGACGACATGACCTTTCCCAACGGCATCCTCCTCTCACCCGACGAGCGCATCCTGTATGTCGCCAATTCCGATCCGGAGCACGCCGTCATTCTCGCTTACACGCTCGACGGCGAAGGGCGGATCGCCGATCGCCACCTGTTCGTCGATATGACGCCCCTGGCCGGCAAGGGATTGTCGGGTCTTCCAGATGGGATGGCGATCGACGTCGCCGGCAATCTGTTCATCACCGGGCCGGGAGGAGTGCACATCTTTTCGGCCGGCGGCGCCCGCTTGGGCAGGATCGACACCGGGCGGGTGGTCGCCAATTGCGCTTTTGGCGAGGACGGCAGGACATTGTTTCTCGCATCCACGGATATTCTTGCGCGGGTGAGGACACGGACCCGGGGTCTCGGCTACTAACTTGGGTGAATGTTTCCTTTCGAATACTCTTTTGTTTCAAACGATCAGTTCCCTTCTGCCTGGCAGCAGTATAAGGGCCACTCATCTTGGAGCGCCGTCCGGCGTTCTTTGCGCTTCGCTGCGGTTGGGCTACCGCGTGGAACAAGGCCGTGGCATTCGAGCGAAACGATCTTTCTTCATCATTTCCATTGAAAGTGGACGAAAGATCATCCATTTCGCGTAATTGCCGTGCTGATGCACAAGGGGCTGTGGAAGCGCCGCGAATCAAAGGAGAATTTTGATGGAAAACGAGCAACTGGTTCAGCTCACGGCGGACATCGTCGCGGCGCATGTTGCCAACAATAATGTCGCTGTGGGGGACGTTGGAAATCTCGTGCAGCGCGTCTACGAAGCGCTGTCGGTGCTCGAAAAGCCGGGCACGTCCACTCAGGCGGTAGAAAAAACGCCGGTGGTGTCGGTGCGCGCGTCGATCAAACCGGAATTCATCGTCTGCATGGAATGCGGTGCCAAGCAGCGCATGCTGAAGCGGCACCTGATGACCGCCCACGGCATGACTCCGGATCAGTATCGCACCGATTATGGTCTGCCGCGCGAATACCCGATGGTTGCTCCGAACTATTCGGAACAGCGCCGCTCGCTCGCCCATGCAATCGGCCTCGGCCGTAAGAAGAGCGTCGATGGCGCGGAGACTTCCGGCGGCGGCGACGAAGGCGGCGCAAAGCCTGCAAAGACCGGCACCGGCCGCGGCCGCGGCCGTCCACGCAAGGTTGCGCAGGACGCCTGACGGGCGAACTTCGGCAGATAAGGAAGCGCGTCCGGCAACGGGCGCGCTTTTCCTTTGCCCCAGGGACGGCTAGCGCCGGCCAGGCATGAACGCCGCCAAGCTCCAATATGACGCGATCGTACTCGGTGCCGGCGGGGCCGGGCTGATGTGCGCGGCGGTGGCCGGTCAGCGCGGCCGCCGCGTCGCCTTGCTCGACCACGCCGATGCGCCGGGCAAGAAGATCCTGATCTCCGGCGGCGGCCGCTGCAACTTCACCAACATCCACACGGCGCCCGACCGTTTCCTGTCCGCCAACAGGCATTTCGCAAAGTCGGCCCTTGGCCGGTACCGGCCGGACGATTTTATCGCTCTGGTCGAGAAGCACCGGATCGCCTGGCACGAAAAGACGCTC
>Ga0190273_10000069_pt1 | contig 57325 bp, 47 predicted proteins | sample Popmic504IS_FD_134513 | JGI IMG/M metagenome (GOLD analysis project Ga0190273, IMG submission 134513) | Populus adjacent soil microbial communities from riparian zone of Shoshone River, Wyoming, USA - 504 IS | ecosystem: Environmental > Terrestrial > Soil > Riparian zone > Trees stand | place...
CCTTGCGGAGTTACAGGTCTACCATCGGGACCAAGCTGCTGCTGACCTTGCGGAGTTACAGGTCTACCATCTGGACCCGGCTGCTGCTGGCTTTGGGGAGACACAGGCTTACCATCTGGACCCGGCTGCTGCTGGCTTTGGGGAGACACAGGCTTACCATCCGAGCCAGGCTGCTGCTGGCCTTGGGGAGACACAGGCTTACCATCCGAGCCAGGCTGCTGCTGGCCTTGGGGAGACACAGGCTTACCATCTGGACCCGGCTGCTGCTGGCTTTGGGGAGACACAGGCTTACCATCTGGACCCGGCTGTTGCTGACCTTGCGGAGTTACAGGTCTACCATCGGGACCAAGCTGTTGCTGACCTTGCGGAGTTACAGGTTTGCCATCGGGACCAAGCTGCTGCTGACCTTGCGGAGTTACAGGTCTACCATCGGGACCAAGCTGCTGCTGACCTTCTTGTGTAGGCCTTAATACAGGAGACGGCAAAGCATTATTTTGAGCTTGCTGAGCCGATAGAGAATTCCCTGTTGAAGCTTGTTTATTGGGCTGCGGTCGATTTTGTTGCAGCAAGGGATTTTGACTATTATCGTCAACCGAGAAAGGAGAGGCTGTATTCTGTCCAGGCTCAGGCGAGATCGTTTGGGACTGAATCATCCCGTTTGCGCTTTCAGAAGCTGGATTTATGGTGAATGGATTAGGTCTATCTAAGTGAGAACGAACACTGGCCGCTGCATCTCGGCCAGCAGTGGTAGCCGCCTCTGAAAAAGATTTTTGTGCTGAAGAATTCCAGCTTTTTTGACTCAGGTCATTTCTTTGAATTGGCTTAGGTTGAATTGATTCACTTGAAATCGACTTACGAGACGCTTCTGAAGCCTTAGGAGAAGATTCTGGCTTGTAAACACCTAACATCTCTCCGTACTTGAACAAGTCGGGAGCCGCCTCTTGCGGTGTCAGAATACTTTTAGGATCAGACGGATTCATACGAGAATTGAGCCAGGCACTATATGAGCCTGGCGAATTCGGTACCGAATTGGGATTAAAAGGAGATGTAGTAGGGTTGATCATGTCGACAGAGAACCCTTACCCGAATTCTGGTTCGTTAAATCGTGTCATAAAAGAGGGACAAGAGTTTATTAGAAACATTTTTATTGAATAGATATAAGGGATATCGAGTCTAATTAGGGATGAAGGCTCGTATATTTATAAAACCCAAACTCCAAAATTTTTGCGAAAGTAGCTTATTAACACTTCATTTGACAGTTCTAAAAAATAATGATAATCATGAACATATAGGGACTTCAAGATAATTTATTAATCAGTTACAAGTCATAGTTTCAGTCCAGTATTTCGGGGTTTACCAACAAGGGATTTCATCCACTCCAGCATCGCTTTATTCAGAAGGGGTACTTATCGATATGGCAACGTTGAGTCATTCTGCATTAAAACAAAAATCCCAACCTAAGAAAGGATTGGTTCCCTCCCATATGATGCGCCTTCATGCCAAAGCCGCATCAACAGATTTTCTCGCATTGATTGGCATATTCCGCTATCACTTAAAAAATCAGGAACTCAAAATCGCTTCCGAAACAAACTCTCCGACAGAAAAAGAATCGCAAGCGTTAGCAAAAACCTTTCTTCGAATCCACAAAACCTGGGATCGATACAACGCCATGCTTTATCCCCCTGTTTCGCAGGAAGCCTATGAGCAAGAACGTACTGCCAGAATGCAGGCCGCTCAGGTTGAAGCGGAAGAAAAAGCGCAGGCCTCTTCTGAACTAAATCCAAACACCGCCACCCACCCTTCACCCTCCCCCGCCAAGGGGGGAGGGGAGAATAACCCCTCAAAAATGGAAACCCCATTTGAAATAAATGGAATAGAAACCCAGGAAATCTTTTCTAATGCCTTACCAAAAGAGAACGAAACTCCGTTAGAAGATAAGCCATTGCATCCCATCCAAAATAGTCCTAATGCAGACGATCTTTTTGCAACTCAAAAAAGAAACTACCGTTTCTTACTCCCCCTTTCAATGCAAGATTCTCAATGGCTCGTCAATGAGCGTCCCTGGCTGAAAGCACGATACACAGTCTGCGAAAACATAGACACACAAATTACCCCGTCCTACAATAGATGGATTGTAGCGTAGGAGTATTCTTGCCCGATGGTCAATATTCTCGTCGTAGATGACGATCCGGAAATTATAGACTTGCTTCGTTTGGATCTGGAGCTGATGGGCTTTGAGGTTGATTCTGCCAGTGACGGTATGAATGCACTGAAAAAAGCCGAAAGCAAAACCTACGATCTCATCGTACTTGATGTCATGATGCCTAAAATGGATGGATTCGAGGTCTGCAAACGCATTCGGGCAAACCGCACACTGGTTAACGTACCTATTATTTTATTGACCGCCAAAGGAACGATTGAGGATAAAATCCGAGGTTTTAATGCCGGAGCGGATGATTACCTCGTTAAACCGTTTGAATTTCAAGAGCTCATGGTTCGCATGAGAGCCCTGTTTCGCCGCACCGGTGCCTTAAACCGGGATACAGCGCCTGTTAAAAAAGATGAAATGTTGGAATCCGGCGTTCTCCGTTTGCTTCCTTCTTCCTTAGAAGCTGTTGTTGATGGCAAACTGATTAAGCTGACCCCCACCGAGTTTGAAATCCTTTATTGCCTTATGCAACACGTTGGACAAGCGGTTCCGCTATCGACTATTTTGCAGGAAGTGTGGGGGTATGAAGCCGATGAAGATGTGCGCATGCTGCGCGTTCACATTGGCGGACTTCGACAAAAAATCGAAAAAGAAGCGAAACAACCTCAGTACTTACAAACCATTACCAATGTTGGCTACCGCCTCAATGCAACGCCCATTGTTGCAGGTGCCGATAAGTTGGTGTCCTCGGAAAGCAATGCCGTTAAAACGGAGCCCTAACGATTAACCATTTCCCGTAGGGGAGTCTCTTGTGGGCTCCCCGTCTCAGAAATTATCGGGAGGGCACGAGACCCTCCCCTACAGTGAATTCCCATCTGTTATTAAGTAGGTTTTGACTAGTGCTTCGATTCAATATGCCCAAGCTTCGGATTTATCAACAAATCCTGATTTGTTTTGGGCTCATTGTTTCATTACCGCTGCTTGGCACCACTATTATTATCAATATCGTTAACCAACAAGCTCTCAAAAAAGAGTTGGCTCGTTTCAGTGAACATACGGCCGAAGCCCTGTACCGAGATTTTGGGACAGAAATGTCCTGGCAAAAAATCCACAGCCGTATGATGTCTCGCCTTTTGATGGGAAACCTGCAAAGCGGCAAACCATTCCAGCTTGCGGGACAACAAATTATTAACATTGATGCGGATGTTGAAGCAGTCGGCGTCTACAACAAACAGGGACATCTGATTCAAGGAGCCTATAGAGATTTTAATAGCCTCAGTCCTGAGCTTCGGCTTCCTGATGATTTGCCTCGTCAGCCTGAGGGTATGGGAAACAACAGTATCCCCTCTACCTCCTCTTTAGAAGAGGAAGGGGAAATCAAATCCCCATTACTGTCATCGCCAGACAATGAACCCAAGCATGGTTTTCAACCGTTTTCGGTTCTCTATTTCAACACCGGAAATCCGCAGGAAAGCCCCTACTTTCTCCGCTCGGTTCTCGCCTTTCCGAAGAGTTCACCAAAACCACTTAAGTTAAAATCAAGTAGCAAGCTGAACACCAGTCCTCAAGAAGGGGCTTACTACGTACAGCAAAAGCATTTTCCCTATCTGCGTAACCTGGTTCATGCGAATAACTCTCTCTACGATGCTTTCTATATTATCGACAGTGACGGGATTGTCATCGCGGGACCCCAAGGGGCCGATCGGCAAGAACGCATTAGCCCGCGCGATTATGCGCAATTTAAAAAAATTAAACCGGGTGTCACACACGAGTTCTCATCCAGCTCTCAGGCCTCTTATGACAGTGACTCCAGGCAGCAAGACACTCTTTCAGAACCTTTAAAAGTCAAAGGCAACGACGACTCCCCTTCACTCAAAAAAGTTATTGTTAAAATGCCCGAAATTAATTGGGGCATTATTATTGAGTCTCCGTACCACGTTAAACGAAAATACATCCGTCAGGCATCTGTCACAACCTTTTTGCTGAGCTTGGGTTGCCTGATTCTGATGATTCTGCTGGTTCTACCCTACCTCTTGGGCATTAGTCGGAACTTCCGTCAGTTGCTTAAGGGGGTAAAAGCCATGAGCGACGGCAACTATTTCCGCCGTATACGTTTGCTGACTAACTTTTTTACGCCCTATGAAATTGTTTACCTCACACTTGAATTTAACCGAATGGCACGGAAAACAGCCGATGCTTGGCAGGCCATTCAGGAAGCGAATCATAAACTAGCCCAGATGGATGAATTCAAGTCTGGCCTGATTGATACGGTTAGCCACGAACTTAGAACCCCTCTCACCAGTATTAAAGGGTATACGTCCCGTTTAATACGATACGACGGCAGCTTAGATACCGAAACTCGACTTAAAAGCCTGAAAATCGTCAAACAACAAGCCGATCGACTGGGTCGCCTAGTAGAAGATCTCTTGGTTATTCCTGATTTAGATAAACATAACTTACGTGTCTTCCCCGATCACGTAGAGCTCTACCCTTTGATTGAAGAGGCAATGCTCCTGGTACAAGCGCGCTATGCCAGTGGAACCGAGTTAGAACAACGTCCAATCGAGCTAAACTGGCTAGACAGCGTTTCTCAGGAAGAAACCGTATTTGCCGATCCAGACCGTCTGGAACAGATTTTAATTAATCTCATTGATAACGCCATGAAATATTCCGTCCCGGATACGCCCATTCATATTGAGGTCGGGCTTTGCGAGCCGGCAAAAGGGCAGATGGCTCGAATTATTGTCACGAATCATTCGGAAATTATTGCTCTTGAGTCCTTAGACAGTTTATTTGAGAAGTTTAAACGCCTTGATGACAGCCTGGTTCGCACAACACGAGGCAGCGGTTTGGGCTTATTTATTACCCGGGGCCTGGTATTAGCGATGTCTGGTAACATTGCGCTCGATTACGCCGATCGACGATTCAGTGTTATCTGCGAAATTCCCCTTCAACCCAGTCCGGCAGAAATAACGCTTCATTAATCAAGATAAGATGCGATACGCTTATTCGAGAAAGCCCTTAGTAAACTATCGATGAGCCATGATTAGCAAGAGAAAACACTCTACTGACTAAAGATCCCCCTGTAAAGGCTTTTACGACTATTAAAAAACCTAACAAGCAGTAGTTGAGTTTTAAAGCTCCTAAAAAAAGCATCGATAATACAGATATGACTCTAGTTTCACGAGCATTTCAGATCGATTGTTTTGCCTGTAAAGCAGGCTTTACTTTGGCTGAGTTATTGATTTCTTTAAGCATTTTGGGCGTCATTGCTACGTTTACCATTCCCAAAATAATCCAGGCACAGCAAGGCAGCACTTTTAACGCCATTGCAAAAGAGAATGCCGCAACAGTCAGCGGCGCTTACCAGGTTTATGTTCAAAAATACGGCTATAGCTCCGGTACTGGCCTCAACTCTTTAGCCACTTACATCAATTACGTCAAGAAGGACTCAACATCACTCATCGACTCCTACCCTGGACAAACATCCATCGACTGCTCCTCGGGGTGGCAATGCTACCGGATGCATAATGGGTCGATCATAGCCTTTGATCCAGGGCAAACGTTTGGCGCAACGGACGATTTAGCCCTTACTTATTTTTACATGGACCCGGATGGTGTCTATTCAGGCAGCACATCAGGAACAGGCAAAAGCGCCGTTTTTTTTCTCTACTACAATCAAAGAATGTCCACCCTGGGCAGCGCTGTTACAGGCTCTCATGACTCTTTTGGGACCGTCTACAGCCCTGTCCCCTCCAAGGATCCAACCTGGCTAACCTGGTAAGATCAATGAGTCTTAATTAATCGGGATGCGAGGGTTGTCAGTACCTTTAAGGTCTGATCAATATTCGCTTCTGTGGTCTGCAAGCCAAGTGAAAAGCGAACGGTTGAGCGTGCAAGCTCGGTGGACTTTCCTAAAGCAAGAACAATCCGTGAGGGTTCTACCACAGCACTATGACATGCAGAACCACTGGACACTGCGATTCCCTGCAAGTCCAAATGCCGGACCCACGCTTCACCCTCCACGGGCGGAAGGGAAAAATGGACATTTCCTGGAACGCGACGGGTTACATCTCTAGGGCCATTCAGGATAGCCGATGGAATTTGGCTTCCAATACCATCAATAAGTTGCTTCTGAAGGTCCTGTAATCGGAGTGCTTCTGTTTGCAGGCGTTGGACGGCTAGTTCCAAAGCCTTCGATAAGCCAATAATGGCCGCTAAATTCTCTGTTCCGGACCGTAAATCCTGCTCTTGCCCACCCCCCAATGCCAAAGCATGTGGCAAAACAGCGCCTTCACGAACGTAAAGGACACCTACGCCTTTTGGACCGTAGATTTTATGTCCTGACAGCGATAGATAATCTACGGGGAAGTTTTTGAGGCGCAAAGGAACTTTACCCACCGTTTGAACGGCGTCCGTATGAAAAAGAATCTGCCGGGAGCGACAAAAATCTCCCAGTTCCTGCAAGTTCTGAAGAGTCCCTACTTCGTTATTGCCGTGAATAATCGACACCAGAACTGTTTCAGGTTGAACTGCTTGCGCAAGCACTTGCAGCGACACAAATCCGTCTTCATCCACCGGTAAGCGGGTGATATCCCAACCCGTCTGCTCCAGGGAATTGCATGCACTTTCCACAGCCGGGTGTTCAATGCTGCTCGTAATTAGATGCTTGCCCTTCTTTTCCAATGCCCTTGCAACACCCATAATGGCTAAATTATCCGCTTCCGTTGCCCCGCTGGTAAAAACAATTTCTTGTGGAGAATTGGCGCCAAGGCTTTCTGCAATGCTTAGACGAGCGGCATCCAGCGCTTTTTTGGCCTCTCGACCCCAGCGATGCAGGCTGGAAGGATTACCGAACTGCGTTTCGAAAACCGGCAGCATCGCTTGAAGCACCTCAGGCAAAAGAGGCGTCGTTGCCGCATAATCCAGATAAAGTCGTGGACGACTTGAAGAAGCTTGTGAAGAGGACATTTTTTAGCGCTTAAGAATCATGGAAATTAGGTGTAAGATGTAAAAGAGTCTACCGTTTTACCATCTTTATTTCTACTTTTACACTATAACAGATGGCCCTTTTCCCAATTTCTACCCATTTTGGTTTCCAGGAGTACCTCCCCAATGACGATCCGGTCCTTCTTCTCCCGTGCATGGTCCTTGCGTCTCCCCTTGTTGATTCTCGCATTAATCGTCGTTATCAACAGTAAAGGAACGCAGCCTGGTTGGTCTAATAGAGGCTCTTTAGTCTTTTTTACAGCCAACTGGTGTGCCAGCTGCCGAGAAGCGGAACCTATTGTGAAAGAGGTTGCGGCTCAAAACAACTTAACCGTACTCGCTATTGATGTTGATAGCGCAGACGCACCCAAGCAAGCCCACAATGCAGGCCTAAGCATTCCCACGGAATCCCCACCTCAAGTGTTTTACCTGAGCCATGGCCGGACATCACTTGTTTATAACGGCAGCAAAGCACCTCATGCGTCCGCTGAAGACGTCCGAGGAGCCTTACTCTCGAACCTTCAGAAAATTCTTCCACAGTAAAGTCGTCGTATTTATTCGTCCGTTTCGGATTGACTGACGACTTCAGCGGGAGCTTCTTCGGACTTTTCAGCCACAATGGCATCTGCAATAACGACGGGAGCTTCAGGCGCAGCTACGACTTTAGCAAAGTTTACGCTACGGTTTTCGTGCATCGACAGACGGCACTCTCTGAGCGATTCTTTAATGCTTTCTTCCACTTCAGAGCGGTCGATCACCTTTTCCAATGCCCGAGGATTTAACTTGAACATTTGGCTCTGAATGTTGGCTTGAAGCGCGATATTCCAAACTCGTTTTTCATCGTACAGGTAGTTACGACGGTAATGGGAGGAGAGAACTTCTCCACTGGACGCTTCAACAGGCGTACCCCCATTTTGGAAATAGAGCTTGAAAATATCTTTCAAATCACTCATTTCCGCTTGCAACGCATTGCTTGCTTTTTGAATACGTAGGTAACGCTCCACCAAATAAGGCACGTGTGGCAGCTGGCTTAGGCGCCAAGCAAATTTTTGCTCGTAAAGGGCACGCAGCCTGGGGAAAACTTTGGCCAAGCACATTGCATCATCCAGCGCACGGTGAAGGACGACTTCATCCTGATAGCCGAAGCGATGGAGCATTGAGTTGAGTCCGTGGGAGCCTTCATCCGGGAAAACGGCGCGATACATTTCAAAGGTATCAATGCGCTGATTCTTAAAACGCTCACCGTATAAGGCTTTACTGGCTTCGTTAATAAAGCTGTAGTCAAAAATCGCGTTATGAGCCACATAAGCGTGATCGCCAACAAATTCCATAAAACGAGGCAGTACTTCTGCAATCGATGGTGCGTCCTGCACCATTTCTTCAGAAATATTGTGAATCAGAAAGCTGGAATGGCGAATGGCCTTTTCTGGATTCACCAAGGATGAAAACGTTTCCGTTACTTCCCCATCAATCAGCTTAACAGCTGCAATTTCAATTAATTTCTCGGTCTTGTAATCCAGGCCAGTTGTTTCGGTATCCAAAACAATCAAGTTACGGGGAAAGTGACTCAATTCAGACGCTGGGCTGTGATCTTCTAGCTCGGGGGCCAGTTCGCTCATGGAGGGAAACCTCGATTCAGGCTTTTAATATCTACTAGTGTACCGGCTGCTCTCTGTTGAAACAAGGTTTATAGGATTTTACAAGTATCAATGCGGATATTTTAAAATCAGCGCCATTAGAGAAGCCAGCCTAAAGAGCTATCTATACTTTATAATAAGTACATGGATGCGACAGTGGCGGGATTTTCAGAGAAGACGGAGACAGAATGGCGACAACCTTTTGTCGAGGGGGCTTTGGCATTCGCGGATTATCTTGATATTGCAAGAAACCTTTCCCCTCACACACTGCGCGCTTATCGCAACGATATTGAAGAGTTTTTAACCTGGCTACCGCTCTTTGAGGAAGCGCCGATTTCTGAATTTTGGATGCTGCTTGCAGAAGAGTCTTCCGACTCAGATGATGATGAAGCAGATTTGGATTCACTGCGCCTTGCGAATAAAGGCAATAACAGTATTTCCCGCTGGCATAATCTCGCCTCCTCCTATCTTAGCAACCTCAGTAATCGTCAATTATCTCGGGCAAGCTTAGCGAGAAAAGGCTCGGCACTCAGAACCTTTTTTCGTTTCCTGATGAAAGAACGCTACTTCGCGGAAGGGGATCTCCCCCTCAAGTTTCGTCGTCCAAAACAAAAGCGCAGCTTACCGTCCTTTCTTTCAGCGGATGAAATTGACGCCATGTTATCAGCCGCCCGCAATACTGAAATGACACCCCTTCAGCGACGCAATATTGCGATTGTCGATCTCCTCTTCTCCTCTGGAATCCGGGTGGGCGAATTAGCCGCTTTGAACCTGGAATCCATTGATTTAGAACGAGCTGAATTGCGCATTATGGGTAAAGGTGGACGCGAACGAATCGGCTTTATGAGTCGGCGCGCCTTGGTTGCCCTAAAAGATTATTTAGTGGATTGGCAGGTGCTGAGTGACCGCCCCAAAATGGGAAACGAAGCAGTTTTTCTCAACAGAGAAGGAAATCGTCTGGATGTTCGCAGTGTGCGGCGTTTACTGCTAGACTTAGGACAGAAGGCAAACGTCTCAAAGCCGGTCCATCCCCACGCCTTACGCCACAGTTTTGCAACGCATCTTTTAAATCACGGGGTTGATTTACGGGTTGTTCAGGAGCTGTTAGGGCATGTCAGTATCCGCAGTACACAAATTTACACCCACGTTGGGACAGAACGGTTAAAACGAGCTTATCTTCAGGCACATCCTCGGGCCAACATGTCAGGGGAAGCCAATGCTATATGAGGAACATGAACTATGATGCGCTCTGAGGGGGGATTGGGAAGCTACCTACCCGAAATTTGCCTTTTGATCGTCTTAGGTGTTCTCCTAAGCTGGAATGTGCATTTGATGGATCTCGAACCGACGGCCGAGTTCTTTCATTTGGCCGCTGCCAAAGAAAATGTCCTTCAGCATCATTTCTGGTTACCGCATATTCAAGGGCATCCTTACTTATTAAGAGGTCCACTCTGGACTTGGATTTGCACCCTCCTGTTCCAAATTGGCGGCGTTTCACTCTCCATTGCCCGTATTCCTGCTATATTGTGTGCCTTAGTCGGCATTGCACTCACAGGCCTTATTACTCGGACTTTAACCGGTAGTCGCGTTAGTTCCTGGTGTACGAGTGCCATTTTAGGTACCTGCTGGGGGTTTCAACATTTGGCCATTCAAAGCGGTCCCGATATCGCAGCGATGGATCTTAACCTTCTCTTTATCTGGATCGTTCTGGAATGGAATGCCATGGCCGAGCGACGCAACACGCAAGTGCAAGAAGTCGATGCCTATAGTGTAGCGATGGGCGTTACACTCGCGCTTCTCTTTCTGGTGAAAGATGCCTTCAGCGTCTTTTTAATCGCGGCGATTGCTTTGGTGTATGTGGTCTTAAACAACAACGTAACGCTTCTGAAAAAATTGAATCCGCTTTATATATTGGCCCCTATTGCTGTATTGCCACTGCCTTGGTTACTGATTGGAACCTTGGGTGGGCATCATGCTTCCTTCATCGGGGAAAGTTGGTTTATTTATCCGTGGCAGCGTTTCTTAGGACTAGGACCCTGGGAAGGACTCCATGCGGATTGGCTTTTTTACTTGCGTGCCATTCCCTTAGACTTGCTTCCCTATTTGCTATTTCTTCCCATGCCTTTAATCGACCGCTTTATTAAATCAAAAGAAGGCTATCAGTACACACATGTTTCTCCTCAGCAATCGGTGGCTCGTCGTGCAGGCACAACAGTGGGTGGTCACTGGCATACTTGGGCAGTTGTTTGGTTTTTAACAGGATTTGTTCTCTATTCTGTTTCAGCATTTCAGGAACCCGGACTTCTTTTGCCCTTCTATCCGCCGTTGGCACTTTTATTAGGAACGTATCTTGGACAGATCGTCGAAGCAGGCGATTCAAGCCCGACTCGCAGCTACCAAAACACGGTCACCTTTATGATCTTAGTGTTGATGCTTTGCGCTGTCATGCTGACCATCTTTATCTTCCAGGTACTGCCTGATAATTACGTGGTTGGGCAATGGCGCTTTTTTGGCGACCCCATGCTGTCAATCGTTTCACTCGGCAGCAAGCAGTTTACTTTACCGGAGCCAGTTCCTCTTTGGAAAATGTGGTTGATTCCAGGTTCCATCATTTTATTAATTGGTGGCTTAAGCCTCTTTGTTCTGCAACTGAGACAGCGCTATGCCATGACGGTTCCTGTCACAATTGGTGTTTTCCTGAGCTTTTTCTTCTTTGTAAAAGGCATTGATCTCCCGATTATGCAACATGCCATTCCTCAACAAATTGCGGCAGACTTAAGCCGTCGGGCGGATGTCGGAGATACCATCACGCTTTACACAACGCGCCCCGCCTTAAAACGTGTTTGGTTTTTCTTAAAAGCAAAGCCCTATGTCACGGTTAAATTCAAACCCAAGGCGCCTTTTAAGGATCCGTTATTGGCAGAAGCGTCTTTGAATACCGTAACACTAAAACCTGCAGAAGAAGCAAAGCCCCGGCGCAGACGCCGCCACCGCCGGCATGACCCTGAAGTACAGACCACAGTGCCTGTCGTTGTTGAACCCTTGGCACCACAGCCAGCCACTCACCAGTATGGCGTGGTGGGAGAAAAAACCTATTTCCAACAATTCAGCAGCGACTTCCGGGATGCAACCCGGGTCTTATCCTACGGCTGGACTTGGGAACACGCGCAAGGCTCAGAGATTTTGAAGTTTCTCATGATCCGGGCTCCCCAATTCAACAAAATGAAATCCGGCTTGCTGGCCTTTGAAGATTTGGTGCCTCAGCCTTTCACTCTGGCTCCCGATCCTGCTTTGCAAGCTGTTGAATCAGAGCATTAAAATTCCAGACAGAGTATTTTTCTCAACCAGGATTTTGCGTACCAGTTCATCAAACCATGAAAGAAATTGGCTAAATGGATGGTAACAGGCAATCTATGTTGGGGAGTCGGTAAGTCTGGTTTTGAAGAAACGGCGACAATAAATCGTTGGACACCAATCGATAAAGGTCCTAACTTAGGCCGCGCCCAATACTGACAAAAATCCTCGTAAGATACTTCAAATTGATTGTTATTCTTATCTTTGCGCCCTGGGTCAGCTATCAACAGCTTTTTTTGTGAAATTTCCGGACCCTCTTGGTACCCATGAATGACACAATAATGTAAAGGTCCTGATTTTCCTTGAGTACTAATCGCATTATGGAGGGCTATGAGAATGTGCTTGTTGTTAAGGTGGGACTGGATTTCCTGAAAGTTGGAACCATTATATTGCTGAGCAAAATAGCCATACTCTTTGGCCAGCTTTACGAGTGTCCCTGGTGCTGTATAGCTATCAAAGGGTCGTTTTCGGTCTAATTGTTCCCGAGTTATCGTTGTACCTGACCTATCACTTAAAGCATTCATAGCGATTGCTAAGGACGTGGTACCGCAACCATTTGTATCCCCTTGCCAAAAAGGTTCAACAGAATACTCAACCCTGGCATTCCCGTTGGGAAACCCAGTTGGCTCACATGGCTGATGTTCGTCTCTAATGGCAGGAATTGACGTTATTTTACCAGTCAAACGAAAGCTTCCTATTTATAATTGGATCTTAATTTAGGCTAATTGAGTGCTAGGGACTAGGCTGTTAAGTTAAATATAAAACCAAATCTTCCCAATAGGCGGTGGTCATTTCCACACAAGCCAACTGGCCTTTGCGCGCTTCTAACTGGCTGAGCAGGGTGAACTCTTCGTCCGGCTCTATCCCATTTTCCCCATATAAGCAAAGCATCAATTCCGAAGAAGCCAGCTCCGGATGGGCCCCTTTGAGAATGGGTGTTTCTTCAGCCAAAGCGCGAAAACGAATTTCGTATTCATCCCAACGCGGGTCTTCAATATTCATCAATTTTTTCCTTGATAAAAGCGTGGAAACATTATAGTCGCTCCACAAAAAGTCTCCCAGTGAATCAATTCATTTCTTAGCAAAAGTTCCTGAAAACGCATTGTCTTATCGCCAACCTATGTCATGCTGCGCGGAGTCGCAGCATCCAGAAGGCTAGGTTTCACTCTGGATTCCGCGACTAACGCGTGGAATGACGGGATTCCATGCGCCTTTCTAAAAAAGTATCACCATGATTCTGGTGGATTACCCGGCAAGAAAGAGTCCATCAGGCATTCTCTCCACTTTTTCGCTACAATAAGCGAGCCTTTCTTCATAAGAAGAGATGCTTTCATCTAAACACACCCATTAACCGAGCCAATAAAACGATTACGTGGATGGGTATGTAATACAGGTAACTGATTTGACGATGTTTACAGCTTCCGGGTTCTCCTTTAAACGTTTTGTAGTTTCAACATCTGTATCGATTGCACTCCTGGCAGGCAGCTTTGCCTTAACCATTTCTCCCAGCTGGGCAACCGATCTCCCACCCGCTGTCTTAAACTATCTAAAAAGCAGAGACCCAGCCGTCAATGTCCGTTTCGACGGCTTGGTGAGTTTTCCGAATGGTGAACGCTATATCCCGGTTATTCCCCAAGATCCAATGCTTACGCAAGAATCGCAAGGTGTGGTCTCTATCGTTCCCGAAAAATCAGCCTACCCGGATTTGGTTGAATTTGATAATCACTATTTCTTGTTACGACTCATTGAGACCTCTTCCGGACGACTGACCTTTGCTAAATTAGACAACTATCCGATTCAACTCAAAGAAGGCCTCCTGCCTCAGGATTTGGTTTTACCCGATAACCTGTATATTCCCCTGGAATTAAAAGTGATTTTGGGCGCACTGCCTTACAATCCAACCTACAAAGCACCCGCTTCAAGCTCGGCACAAACACCCGTAAAGCAGCCCGTTAAAAATACGCCTAAAACACCGGCTGTTCCAAATGTTATTGTCCATGCGACCACGCATTCCCCCAATAAAACGACTCAAACACCCCTTGCCAGCGGTGATAAAATTATGTCTCAAGGCAAAGCGGAAACGCCATTCCCCACTGCGCCAAAAAACTCAGCTGCTAAACATGGTCTCAGCTCTAGTACCGGGTATATTTACGATCTTGAAACACAGAAGCTCCTGCAAATTAATGCGGTGACCGGTAAAGAAGAAGCGGAAGTACCCCTGGACAGTGTCCCCTCCAGCTTACTTTTAAGCCGCGACGGTAAGCTTTTATTCGCTCCATGCCAATCCAATAACGAGCTGGTGGTCATTGATACCCATGCCAACTTAATTAAAACCCGTCTTCCCGTTGGGGAAAGACCCACCCATGCCTTACTGCTGCCCAAGTATCACCAAATCGCTGTCAGTAATATGTTTTCTCCTTTTTTATCGGTAGTGGATACCGAAACCCTGCTCGCGGAAAAAGATAAAGTCGTCCTCCCCGGAAATGGCGGTGTAATGGCCGTTTACCCAGAGGCCGTTCAACTTCGCCCTGCAACGCTGCCTCCTCCCCTCAATGCCGCAAAAGATAACATTACATTGCCACTGCCTCCCCGCGCAGCCATTGCCGATGCCACCGAGGGTAAAATTTATATTCTAAACCTCGACACGCGTCTGGTAGAAAAAACCTTTAATGCCCCACCCGATATTTCAGCAATAACTGTGCTTTCGAGTGCCGAAGGGGGTTGGGAAATTTGGGTTGCCAGCCGGACCAAAAACCAGGTAGTTTTACTGGATGGGCAGACCGGAACAACACTGGTTACCATGGAAGTCGGCAGAAAGCCGCTTGCGTTTGCCAACGATAAAGATACACTCTTTGTTCTCTGTGCCGGAGATGCCAAACTGAGTGTTATTAATCGCATTAAACGAACCTTAAGCGAGCCTCTGCCCCTGGAAGAAAATAGTTTCCCCTCAGCTATGATGTCTCTTGAGGACACGCGACGCGCTTATATCACCACGGCGGGTTCTGATCGCTTGTTTGTCCTGAACATGAGCACTAAAAGTATCGAGAGCACGTTACCAGTTAAATTCAGAACAAATCTTCTTGCCTTGCTCCCTCCCTCCCCTCTGGACACAAAGCAAAATTTAAAAACGGACCCGGAAACCGGTATTACAGTCAAAGTAACGGAAAAAGTTCACCCGCTGCCTGTACCTGAGTCTATTGAAAAAAATAACGCTCCCGGCTCTGACGCCTTTATTACTCCCATTAAGCCACCCCAGGTTGTCGTTCCCTCTCCCGATAAATCGAGTTCGGTTCAGAAGTCAGCGCCCCAAACTGAAACTACTCAAAATAGAACGACGGTATACCCAGCCACGCCAACAAACTCCAAAAAAGAAGATTCTAATGAGAAACCCGTCCCCAGCAACAGGGTTGCAATGCCTTTAAATGCGGACTCTCAAAACGAAGCAAGGCCAAAAGAATCCAAGAAGGCTGCGAAAGAACACCTGAATAAAGAGTCCCATAAACAGAAAGACTCTGAGAAAAACGAAGAGTCCACTCCAGTCTCCAAGCCGGAAAAATTGTCTGTAAAAAGACATTGGCATTTTCACCGCAAACCCAAACAAGAGTCAAAACAACCGGTCAAAGAAAAAAACATACCCCTCGCAAAGCCTCTCCCTATTCAAGACAGAGTAGAATAGTTCCAATTAAAGAGAGTTTATCGAGGATACAGAGTAATTTGTATCCTCACTAAGTCTTTTCCCGAAATCCGAATTTCGGCATGCAATTTAGACAGAAGTTTTGTTTTTTCATGACCATTAATCGTAGAGTAATGATATTTGTAGTATGCGTTGCTTATATCCGTTGTTCTTAGCCAATGTAGTAGCTTAATATCGATATTCAATTAACGTTTTCAAGGTGTTCAGATTTTAAATTATCTCTCTCACCCAGACTATAAGCACTCAAAGCAAATTAACAAAAACATAATACTTTGCTATTGAACATTGCTTTTTACTGTTGAACCACCATCATGAGGGTAATACCTCTAACATAGGATAGAATCCAGAATGGCCTCTATTTCCCCAGCACCATACCGCGCAATACCTAAATTTGGTGAAGCCGCTCATACCACTCCTCTGGCTCACAAAAAGCCGGAACAGCATGAATCTGCATTCATGATCGAAGTGGATTTAAAAGGAAAAGACGCAGTAACGGCTAATGCAAAGAAAACGCTTGTTCAGCCTCTCGTCAATGACACGCATGCAGCCATCGCCAAAATTCCGGGTATGGCTATTTCCGCCATTTCAGCGGCTTTAATTGGGCTTGGTATCAGCAAATTCATGGCAAAACATACACCAAGCGCTCAAACCCTTGAAAACCAGCTAAGTGAAATTAAGCTGAAAAAGCGTGCAGAATCGATGGGCGCCAAAAAAGGAGAGTTGGCCGTTCTCCCAACTATCCTAGCCATCACTGCGGGTGGAAAAGTGGTAGAGGAAGCTGCTAAAACTCTGTTCTCGCTTCCTACAGAAGCCTATAAAGGTTGGATCGGTACAAAATTCCCTAAAAAACCGTAAAACATTCTAGCAAAATCGACTCAAAGAAAAACCTTCCCCTTTTTAAGTAGTGGGAAGGTTTTTCTTTGAGTCGATTAATTGTTATCAGTCTGAACCATTTACTGTATTTTTCACATTAAAAGCCGCTGAACATTAAAAGCCTGTTTACAATGAAAGAAGGGACAATTTCTTATTTTGTCCTCATGACTACTCATCTAATTGTGAGTGGGTTTGTTTGCAACATATAGGAAGCTATGCTGCGGTTTTATGATGAGTGAAGCTCCCAACCCGATGTCTCGTACACGCATTAACAATGCGGAGACTAAAGATGCAAAAGACAGCAAAACGACCTCTGCGGAGGAAACGCGGCAGCTTTGGCAAAGCTACAAAAGTAGTAACGGAAATGCCCAGCTTCGCGAAAAGCTGATCTTAAAATACCTGCATCTGGTTCGATATGTAGTGAGTCGCCTCCCCATTACCCTACCTATCAGCATTGCGCAAGAAGATTTAATCAGCTACGGCACCATGGGACTCATGGAAGCGGTAGAACGCTTTGATCCTGAGCGTGGGCTCAAGTTTGAAACCTATGCGGTTACTCGTATCCGTGGCGCTATTATTGACCAGCTTCGCTTTCAGGACTGGATTCCCAGGGGTGTCAGAAAGCGGAGTAAAGAACTTTCTGAAGCCATGCAACGTTTGGAAGCCAGACTGGGACGCCAAGCGAACGATGATGAATTGGCCCTGGAACTCAACATTACCAAAGCAAAGCTCCAGGTTCTTCTTGCAGAGAGTCAAAATTTAGTCTTATCGCTCGATGACTCCTATGGCAACGATTCTTCAGGCACCAATGTCACTTTGCTGGACATGGTCGAAGACAAAAATAGCCTTGACCCTCAAGGGGAAGCGGAAGCAACCGAGCTCCGCAGACGACTTGCAGATGCGATTGCCAGCCTTCCCGAGCGTGAAAAATTACTGATAGCGCTTTACTATCACGAGAATATGACGCTGAAAGAAATTGGGGAAGTCATTAGTGTTTCTGAATCTCGTGTCTGTCAGCTCCACGCTCAAGCCATTTTGCGCCTAAGGGGTAAACTAAGCCAATGATAACGTGTACTCAAATTGAGCGAGGATTTGGGCAGGCGAGGAAAGAGCATCGTAGGAGCGTAAGCGTAGACGGTACTACGTGCGCATCCGAGAAGCACATTGACGATGCATGCGCGAAAACCCGCGCTCAATTTGAGTATACGTTATGAAGCCGCCTGTGAGCCTGAATCTAGCATATTTGTTGGTAGCCTCACCGCTTCCAAATGTATTCATTGGCGGGCTTATGGTGACCGATCGTTTTGGCCTACCCCTGGAGTTTCGCTATACCGAACCCATTCAGCCCAGTAAAATCCAACAGGTGCTTTATGGGCAAGTTCTCAATAGTTATATTAAAAAAGAAGTCATTTTAGAAACCTTACTCAAAAATATTGAAGTGTCTTTTAAGGCACTCCTGGTTGAAGATGACGCTTTGCTGGAAATTAAAGGGAAAAATTATAGCGTGGGTCGTTTAACACTCACGAAATCACCTCCCATTGGGGAAACAGGCAAACGGCAAGAAATTGCACCGGGAGAATTACTCCTACAGCTGACGGCAGAAGGAAATCCAATCCGATTAACGCTTCCCGAGGGAGTCTCAACTCCGAGCCCCACTGCTACAACACCGTCAACACCCACAGCTCCTAAAGCCGGAGAACTTGAAACGCCTGCCAGCGAAGACGCTCGTCCTGCAAGAGCCGATTTACCAAGCTTATTAATCGATGCCGCACAAAGCATGGATATTGTTGAACCCCTGAGACGTATTGAAAAAGCACTGGATATTATATGTCACGAGGAAGGGCTAATAGCCGCGAATCCCGCTGGGACACGTTAGGCAAGCAGCTAAAAAACGAAATATTAAGTGCTGTTCACCTGCTTATGCGAAACGCGAAGCAGCAGTCAATCCCTTTGCTTAAATCCGAAGCGTTATGGACATCCTATCAAATCAGTTTCTCTCCAGATGACATCAGCATTCCCTTTAGAATGGATGAAGCCGAAATTAGTCCGGATGTTGTTTCCAGGCTCAAGAAAATGGGAACTGCTCATTCTCTTGCCTTGTTGACAGCGGATTCTGCCAGACTTCAGACGGATCGGACTCTTCAAGCTCAAGATGTCACAATAAAAATGCTCGCCTTATTCCAATCCGACATCCAGAAAAATTATACGATTGACCTTTCAAAACCAGAGGCTAAAATCACTCAGGAAAAAGAGTTTAAACTCAGTACTCAGGTATCGAGTTTGGCTATCCCCACATCCAAAACGGCCATGAGCAGGATCATTACCGGATTTATGGGAAATCGACGTGCCTTCAACCTAGGTGCCCGACTCTCCCTGAATACAATGCTTAAAAATGGCAGCCGTTTCAAATCTCTTCCCATTACCAAAACGTCCATTCCCATGCATCGCTTTACCAGTGTTTCCCGACACGTTTTTCGCGCATGCCTGGCAGAGAAATATGCACTAGCGCCTGATAATCTCCAGGTGGTCAGCGTATTTACTCAAATCAGCTTAAGGCGATATTCCGCTTTAGATCGAAGTGAAAAAGGACAGTTACTGTGTACGCCTAAGTTACCTGAAACGACCTCAAGCTCGCCAACCTCACAGGAAATAGACTTAGAAGAGGCCCAAAGCTATCTTGTGGTAGGGCTCCGCTTGGATACCAAGCAAGAAATTCATACAATTGTGCCTTTTGGTAAATTAAAGGAAGTTTCCTCCCCCCCTACCGACATCCACATCCGTAAGCAAGCAACGGCTGAGAATCCCCCAGCAGAGGGGGGAGGGGACAGCCCCCTTTCAAGTAAGAGCCAGAAAGACAATACACCCCCGGCAGGTGAAGCCCCATGAACTCATTACAGCCTTCTGTCTTGGAAATGCTGGTGGATTCGATGCCATCAGGATTAATTTTGCTTGGCGCTGAAAAAAACACAATCCTGCGATTTAATTCACGGGCCTATCAAATTCTAGGTCTCGATCATGAACTGCATCTTCGCAGTTTACACGATCACCTGCCTATCTATCTGTCTCCCTTAATTAAACTGCTAAAAACAGAAGAAAAAGATATTCAACGGGGAGAGTTAACCCTCCATCTTCCGGCACGGGATGAAGAATCGACCTTAGGCTTTAATTTAAAACACATCACGGATGAATCTGGAAGCACGCTGGTTCTCTTTATTTTTTCCGATATCAGCAAGGTCATTAAAGATCAGCTCATGGTCGAAAAAATTAAGGATGAACTGCATCAGTCTAAAAAGCTCGCCTCTTTAGGAACCTTGGTGGCTGGCGTCGCGCATGAACTCAATAACCCCTTAACCGGTATTTCCATGAGTTTATCGCTCATCACTATGCAACTGGGACGATTAACCCAAAAAATACAGCCGTTGCCAGCAGAAAGTATGCTTGCAGAAGTCACCAAAAATGTGGAAGCCCTTTTAAGTGAGCTTGGAAAAATAAAAACCGCCAATAGCAAGGCCAGCACCTTGGTCGGTGATTTATTATCGTATGCAAAACCGAATCAACTCTGTTTACAACCCATTCCTGTTCAAACCTTTTTAAGCGAAGTCATTCAAGCCCTTCATGGTCATCCCTCTTTCTCTCATATGGAAATTAATATTGAAGGCCATACAGACACTTCCATTCGATGCGATCGCGTGAAGCTGGAGCAAGTCCTTTACAATATTCTCAAAAACTCATCCGATGCGACTCATGGAAACGGAAAAGTCCGGATCTTCTACAGTCAGGAAATGGACGAGATGCAACACAACTTTATCAGCATCCATATTCAGGATAATGGTCCTGGCATCGATCGCACCCTATTAAACCGCATTTTTGATCCCTTCTTCACGACGAAAGGTCATGAAGGCGTGGGCCTAGGCTTAAGTATTAGTTATCGAACCGTTGAACAACATGGCGGTGTATTGAGTGTAGAAAGCCCTCCTGGTGTCGGTGCTGAGCACCGTATTCGCCTGCCCATTTATGTTGAATCCTCTACGGAGGCTATCCGTTATGAGTAATGCCCATCCTGAGCAGCGTCGCATTTTAATTGTTGATGACGATCAACTCATTCGCGAAGGCATTCAAAATTACTTACTCAATTTCCATGACAGTGAATTCAAGCTGGAAGTGGATACGGCAGAATACTGCGCAGAAGCACAACGTAAAATTTCAGAAAGTCATTACCATCTGGTTATTTCTGATATTAACTTACCCGATGGTGATGGATTCAGTGTTTTAGAACACGTAAAAGACAAAGACAGTCGAAGTGCTTTAATTACCGCTTATAAAGTGGAAGATTATGTCAAAAATGCCAAGATGACGGGTATTTATAACATCATCGCCAAAACAGCCCCCTTTGATTTTGATGAGTTATCGCGCGTCGTCAACAATTTATTGGACCCCCATACGGCTTTTGGCTTACAAACCTATATGGCTCCAAACTCTCAGGTCAATCACATCCTTATAAGCAGTAGTCAGGATGTGGATAATAGCATTGAGACCCTACAAGCCTTTTTAAAAGAATCGGGAACCTCTCACGAAAATGAATTATTAACCGCCTTGATGGAAGGTGTTACCAACGCCGTTTATCATGCCTGTCGCAATAGCGATGGATCATTCAAATATCAAAAAGGGCAAAGAATTGAACACTTAGAAGACAACGAACAAGTGTCTGTTTACTATGGTAAAGACGCTGACAGTATCGGGCTTGCCATTGTTGACCAGGGTGGCAATTTTAGTGCTTCTGAAATTTTGTATTGGCTTGAGCGGAATATGAGCGGTGCAGGCATGATGGATACCCATGGTCGCGGAGTATTTTTAATGCACCGTCTTGTGGATCGCTTATTAATCAATATTTCACCAGGACATAGCACTGAAATTATTATGTTGCTTTACCTGGATGAGAATCGTTCCTCTCAATACAATAAACCCATCTATATTAATCAGTTTTAAATAGAGACCCGCCATGCAGAGCTTTCCTTGACCAGAGATCTAAGCCTCTCTATGATAAGAATACTTTTTTTCCACATTAAATACACAGCCTTTTGATTCCTGATAAATCCCAATCGCTCTGAAGGGAGTGACGTTTTACATGTCTTTTTCGAGTCATGAGTCAGTCAGGTTGCAAGGAGTAGGGACGGAGCTCATTCAATGACAATTCCTTTCGACTTTAAAAGCCGCTTTTTTTTCAATCAATGGCTCAACCCAAAAGCCTTTCTGATTATCCTTGGGCTTCTTGGAATCGTGTTCTCTGGGAAGGCCTTTGCCATTGGAACAGACGATGACTTTCAAAACTGGTCTGTAGTTACTTACACCGGGGAAGTGAAACGTCTGCAGCTCTATGGAGAAACTCAAAGTCGTGTAGTACTCGCCGGTCCGGTTGGCCCTCACATGCAATACCTTCTGGTTAGAGGCTACCTGGGATACCGTGTTAACAAGCATTTGTCGGTTGCTCAAGGAATGGCATGGGTACAAAGCTTTCAGCCGCAACTTTGGACAGAAAGCCGACCTTTTCAACAAGTCCTCTTGGAAGGCAAATTAAAGCGCTTAAAAATCACCAATCGATTTCGTGTCGAAGAGCGATTTATCAGAGGGGTAAACGGAGTAGGTATCCGTTTGAGAGACGAAGTTCGACTCATCTATCCTTTAGGAAAATCTGATAAGTGGTCTTTGGTCGCTTTTGATGAAGTCTTTTGCAATATGAATAACTTCAGTGGCGCTTCAAGCGAATATACAAGATATCCTCAGCGTGGAATCGATCAGAATCGATTATTTGTGGGTGTTTCTCGAAAACTGAACAATCATATGGCTGCAACGGCAGGCTATATGCTGAGAAACAATAATATCGAAAACTCCGGAATTCCTGTTGCTCGTAATCATATTTTGCTTTTAACACTCGCTTTTACGAAGTGAAAAATCAATATACGGAAAATCCCTTACCTGAATTTTTACGGACTTCGCTTTCTTTAAGACCGATGGAGTGGGGCTCGACCGACGAAGGAGACGCACCAGGAAGTGATTCCGTATGAATCACTTCCCGATAAGCTCCTGAATAATAGGAATCATCCTTCCAAGCCATACTCCAGACGAGTACACTCGCAAAAGCCAAACTAATGATGATTATCATTGGCCATCGTATCGATGAGATGTGTCGCTTTTGCATCATGTTACCCGTCCTGTTCTGGCTGGGCTGTTTTAAAGCTCTGTTAAGCTGCCGACCTGATATCGACAGTTTCCAAACAAAACTTTAGGCTTTTCTGCCACTATACAATTTGAATAAATATATTGTTTAGTGGACTATAGACAATAAGGTTATTAGCATTACCCTAATAAACTGAGGAGTAAGTTAGCGACTTGATTGGCCTGTCCAGCATTAGCGTTCGTTCCCAGGCCAGTATTAGTCCGGGCCGCGTTTTGACCAAGGCCTGCCGCTGTACCTGTATTACCGCCAAGACCCAGCATAGACATGAGGGTACTTAAACCATTATTAACTCCGGCACCGGTTGTACCTGTTCCTAAATTACCTGCTCCTGCATTAGCGCCCGTTTGAGTTGCGCCACCGATACCAATTCCACCGGTTCCCGCTTGTGTTGCACCGCCCCATTGGGCAGGAAAGCCTAAGCCCTGGAAGCCTGTCATAGTCTGACCACCATTGAGAAAATCACCCAGAGGGTTCCAGTTCGGATACGACACAATGGGGACCGCTTGGCCCGAGAAATTTTTGAGAATGGTTGGCAAATCCTGAGAGTAAGCCGCCGCTCCCGAAGGGAAAGCCTGCAAAACATTGCTCAAATAGGGGTTTGCCGCCATGTAAGGCGTTAATCCATTAGCTGCCATAGTACACTACTCCTCATCCAAATCCTGGCGAAACATCGCGTTCCTTGACCAGGAATTCCATCACTACACCTACCACTACACTATTCATCCGCGTGCTTAAATCGTAAGCTGATATTTAAATCGATATCAAAACATACAAACTAACCACTCTTTAATAAAAACACTTAATACGAGCTGATTGCGTCCCCTTTTTAGAAAATGATCGCTTTCAATACACCTTGACACTAAACGATCCCGATTTGATATACGGGTGTCAACGAGAATATGTCATTTCTTGTAAATTTTCGTTAAGCCCCCACCCTATCCCTCCTAAATTTAGAAACCTTCTCCCTATAAAATTCCCCTCCTTCGGAGGGGTGCGCTTTAGCGCGGGGTGGTTCCTGAGCGCTTTACCTTATTAAGACCACCCCGTCTGGCTCCGCCATCCACCCCTCCGAAGGAGGGGAATTTAAGCTGCTCAGAAATTTCTAAACAATAAAAAGCCGTAGGGAGGCAATGTTCCCTACGGCAGGTTGGTTCAAGGAAGAGTGGATGAAGTGAAGAGTAGAAAAGTTTGATTTAAAGGAGTAAGGCGGACGGGCAACGAACGACTGTGAGACTTCAAGTGAAACACACCCACCGCAGTATAGGTGAAACCTACGTGAGGAGACTGTGGAACACCGCAGCAACGAAACAGACGCCGTTGCCCGCCTAACCTTAAACGATGTTGATGATGGTTTGCAATACTTCGCTCTGCGCTTTAACCATTTTACTGGCGGCTTCTAAGCCACGTTGAGCGACGATCATATTGGTGAACTGACCTGCAAGGTCAACGTTAGAAGATTCGAGTGAGCCCGCAATCAAAGAACCTCTGGAGCCTGTACCTGCGGTACCGAACTGAGTTTCACCACTGTTAGCGCCGGGTAAGAAGTTACTATCGCCGGTGTACAGCAAACCATTGGGGTTGGTGACGCTGGCCGTTTCCAGTTGGAACTGCATCCCTCGCATCGGATCGTAACCCGTTGGCATCGTTGCTAAACCACCCGTGAATACTTCTCGACCAGCCGCTTGGCCAATTCCACCCGTGTCGGTACCCGTGACGTTTTCAGACGCATAAGTGTTAGCGCCCGATTGTGTCACGATCTCAGTTCTGATCATGGTTGGATCACCAGCTGCCGCCGCTGCAGCCTGGCTGGCCGCATCGATACGAACCGAAATTTTATCGCCGTTGGAATAAGTTGCTGTAATAGCACCACTGTTACCGATACTGAAACTGCTTAACTGAGTAGTAACAGGGTCGGTTATGCTAACACCTGAAGCTAAAGCACCAAATTTAGCTAGAAAGTCGGCATTAATGGTCGTTTGATCGGTTCCAATTGGGGAATAAAGAATATCGAGGGTCTTTCCATTGGCATCTACCGATTTTGTAACCTGGAATTCAGTTGGCAATTGCACACGACCTGAAGTTAAAGTGCTGGTACCTGACACTTGAGCAGTTCCTAACAAACGACTACCGGAAGCGGTTACTAAGTTTCCTTTTTGATCCAGGGTGAAGTTGCCAGAGCGGGTTAAGGAATAGCCTGTTGTGTCTGCAGGGTTGTTAATATCGACGCGCTCTACCGCAAAAAAGCCATTACCTTGGATCATAACGTCGGTGCTACGACCGGTAAACTGAGTACCACCTTGCGCAAAGTTGGAAGCGATCTCTGAAACCAGGGCACCATTACCGACTTGCATCGGGTTGGTTCCACCCAAGGTTCCGTTCGGGGAGCTTCCACCTGTAATTGTTGTCGCATAGACAGTCGCAAAGTTTGCGTTACTGGATTTAAAGCCCAAGGTATTAACGTTGGCAATGTTGTTTGAAATAACATCCATCGCAGTTTGGTTCGCACGGATACCGGATACGGCAGTATATAAACCTTGTCCCATCGTTATCTCTCCACTTATTACTCTCTAACTAATAAATCCTGATGTGATTCCCACAAATGAACTGATGAACTCTTTTCCTTGATTACGAAGAGGGTGATACTGAACTGGTTGCACCTGAATTGGTAGTTGCTGTACTTCCCGGTGAAATGCTTTGAACCGAGGAGGCATCGTAGTACTTACCGTCGATTTCAAGAATGGCTTTTTGGTGATTTTGATCGTAGCGAACACTCGTTACCGTACCGGTTTTTGTTGCTTTTTGATTGGTCGTGAAATCGGTCTGCGCAACATCGGAAACACCGGTTGAGAAGTTGTACTGACCATCGGGAAGGGTAATCGTTTTACCAATCATATTGTTCGCTTGTGAGAATTGAGTCGCTGAAACCAGGTCACCCATATCGTCGGACATTTGAAGCTGAACCTGTTGACCCAACATTTGGCTGTAGTCTTGTGGCGCAGTGGGATCTTGGTATTGCATTTGAGCCATAATCAACTGTAAAAAGCCCTCACGGGTCAACTTACTGCTACCCAGGTTTTTCTGACCATTGTCGTACTGAACCTTAGTTGTGTTGTTTTGAATTTGGTTCAGGGTCGCTTGTGCGTTAATAGCACTCATGGATTCTCTCCTAACATCTTTCTCTTTTTATTGAAATCTCTCTGATGAATAAAAGGGTTTATGCGAAAACGCTGATTGCTCCGGGGGTTTGATTCTTGACTGGAGGATTTGCGTCGATATTGCTTTCTACTTCTGTACCGCCCGTTTGTGTCGTAGTTGCTGTGACCGTATTGCTTGACTTGGGTTGGGTAAAGTAGGATTGGCGGTGAGATTGATTCATTTGTTGTTGGAAAGCCTGTGCCGTTTGCTGGTTTTGCTGTTCCTGATTAAAATTCTGTTGTTGAGAGTTGTGCGACTGTTGTTCTTGCTTAGGGTCAGGATTATGGTCGTGGCTGGACTGTTGAAATTGGCTTTTATTCGTTTCGCTTGCAGCAGTTACTGTAGAAAATTCACCCTGGCCTGCAACAATAACGCTAATTTTTTCGACCTTAACACCCTTGGCTTCCAAAGAGGCTTGTAAGCTTTCGGCCTGTTGACTTAGAAGTGCCGCGCTTTCAGGGGAGCTAGCGATTAACTTGGCACTTAAGCCGCCTTCTGCGTGACTAATCAGATTAATTTTTACGGCACCCAGGTTGTCGGGATTGAGCTTGATAATCAGTTCGCGATGTCCATTTTTCGCAGCATAAGCGGTTGCTTCCATTACCTGGTCGCCGGGAGTCGCTTCTTGGGAAACAAAAGTAGGTAAGGTTGAATCGGTTGAAGGAGTATTGTCAGCATTAGAGGCTGCAACGGTTTCAACGGATAGGCCCGCTTGAGACAAAAGGTGCTCCAAACCGTTTTGTTGTGTTGAAGGGGTTGATGTTTCCTGGATGTCACTCTCTTCGATTGGTTTCGTTTTTTTACCCAGTGTTTCCATGTTAGACGACTTATTTTTAGAAGTCGTCACTTGCTGAGAGGATACTGAGGGCAGTTCTGTCATCTGCTTTGCGGAAATCGTATCAACCTTCTTTGTATCAACAGGTTCTGAACCATTAGACACGATAGGTTTCTCTAAAGCTGGGGCTGTTGAATTCAGGAATTGCCCTTGCATTTGAAGGCTAGTCATCACAGCGGCATCGATTTCGGGGATATTAGACGCCATCTGTGCGAATTGCTCGGAGCTGATTGCAGCAGGTTGATTAGCGGAATTGTCTGCGTTCAGTGCTGAAAAGCCTGACTGTAGATTAAGTACTGGAGCCGCTTCAGGAGCAGCAGGCATAAAGGTTAAGGATAAGGCTGCTTCATCATGGGTTAAGGGTGTATTTACCGCATCCGCTTGAAGCAACGAGAAATCCGGTTTTTCTGATGTGTTGGATTGAATGTCTAAAGCCTGGCCTAATTCAGGCGCATTGATATTTGCTTGAGGAGCAGCCGTTTGAGAAATATCCGAGCCTAAAGCTTGGTCTTCTTGTTGAGGAGCGGAGTTCAAACCTTGGAATGCTTTCGCAAAGGATTGTGGAAGGCTTGCTTGCGGTTGGAGCATCAGAAAGCTCGTTTGAGCCAATTCCAGCTTCAATCCTTTTTGAGGAGATTCAGTTTTGCTAATCACCGTATCTGAAGAAGAGCGCTTTGCAGGCGCTTCCTCAGCTGGAGTTACCGTCGCTGGCATTGCAGGAAATGAGGGTGTTGCAGCCATCAAGGCAACCAAAGAGGGATTAATCAGATCTGGCGCATTTTGAACCTGAGTTGGAAGCTGTACAGTCGCATCAGCAGCAGCAGTTTCGGAATCTTCGGTTTTCTCGTCACGATGACGGGTTGGAGCGTCTTGAGCAATTTCCCGCGCATATTTAGGTAATACGAGAGCACCATTAGCGTGTGCCGTCGTCAAATCGACAGCTTTGCCTTTAGGCTCAGCATCCTTTACTGGGGAAGCAGTTTCGGAGCTAGACAATTGTGATTCACTTAAAGACAGTGCTTGAGCTGCAGTCAATGTCATTGCCTGTGCTTCAGCTAACGATAACAGGTTCAATCCCAGCTCGGGAGTTTCCACTGGCATGGGAGCTGCTTGTGCGGGCATGGCTGCGGTCAATAAGTCTATGGAAGGCTCATCTGCAGACTCATCCGGTTTAACGGAGTCATTGCTACTGTCTTTAGCCTTAGTCGATGCTTTGCCAGTTTCTACAGTCTTCGTTTTTACAGAAGAAGCTGGTGCACTTGCAAAGGTTGAAGCTGTTTTTGGGTTTTCACTTTTTTGAGTTTTAGAGCTATTTTTGGGTTCTAAAGCCTGGATTAATGCCGTTTTAAAAGAAGCGTTACCCGTCGTATCAGCAGCCTTCGAATCCAAAGAAGTGCTATTGGAGACTTTCTTTCCGCCACCTAAGGCAGAAGCGAGGTCAGCACTCATCTTATTTAAGAAAGGCTTTATCGTCATAGGATTCTCTCTCTTGGTGACTCTCGGGGGGATTTCCGGGACTACTTAGCGTTTAACGATGGCATGTCGGCGCATCAGGACAATTTCGGCCAGGTTTTCTTCTTCGGCTTTCTCAATCGCGAGGCGGTGACGGAGCATATCTTTTTCTTTTAGGGTTTCCAGAGCTTTTTTGCGAATCATTGCTTGTTTCAGCTCTTCACGCACTTGGATTAAAACTCGTTCATGGTTCTGCAAGGTGGTAGCTTCAATCCAGCGAGTTTGTCTTAAGCGCATCAGGTAGTGGGGGAACTGCTGAACGGTATTAAAATCGATACCCGCAGCATTATTCAGGATTTTCTCTTGTTCTTGAAAGCCTTGAGAAATCATGTCGTCGGCTGCTTGGATTCTTTGGAGAATTTGTACCCGTTTCAGTTCTTCGGTCGCAGCGCGCTGTTGAACTCGATTCAGTTCTTCAATACGGAGATCGAGCACCGATTGAAGTCTAAAACGATACCGCTTTGCCACAATAAATAGACTCCAGTTTATGGAGAATGATGTTCTCTCTTAGGAAACCACTTGATGAAGAATGTATACCCGATTTCGATTGGCTTTCGTGAGAGGAAAATTTCCTTTTCACATTTGCACTATAGCCTTAACCCTCTAAACCTTTCCTCGTGCAAGTGGTCTAGTTCCACTAAACTCAATCCATCGGGTGAGCTATGACTGTTTAACTGTTTCTTCCGATTACATACTCAGCGACAGTATCCAGGGCTCTGCGAGCCGGGGAATCCCCGATAAAATCAATCCCTTTTAAGCCCATGGTCAGGTGATGCCGCGCCAGGCTTTTACTTTCCTCCAAGGCATTGCAGTCTTGAAGCAAGGCTTGGATCTCTTCAATACATCCATTAGTAGGAGCCGTAAACATCTGATCAATGGCCTGACGTAACTGATATTGCTGAGCATCGCTCAACGCATCCGACTCTAAGGCCAACAAAAGAGGCGCATTAATCAAGCCATTACGAAGGTCACCCATCACCGGCTTGCCCAACTGCTCTTCAGTCGCGGTGTAGTCCAATAGATCATCCATAATTTGGAAGGCGATTCCCAAATGACGGCCAAAGTCGCGAAGTGCTTGTATTTTAGGCTCGCTCAGCTGGTTAATAACCCCCGCAGCCTCACAAGCGGCTGCAAACAGACTACCCGTTTTACAAAAGGTTTTATGGAAGTAGCTCTTCCATTGCTTTTCAGCCCAAGCGGTATCGCTATCTCCTTCCTCACGTGCGGAAAAGCTGGACTGCATTTGCTCAACTTCACCATCGCACAAATAGGACAAAACCCAGGCAAAAATCGAAACGAGACGGGTATTACCGAGGGCTGATAACTTCACACTAGCCTGAGCAAGCAGGTAATCGCCACCCAAAATCGCAATTTTATCGCCCCAAACAGCACGGGCAGTCTCTTTACCACGGCGCAGATCCGAGGCATCCAGTACATCATCATGCAACAAAGTAGCCACATGGATCATTTCAGTCACCGCAGCCGCCTCTACCAAGGCAGCTCGATCCAGGGAAAAGTCATTTGAGGCGCTTGCTTCGCCAACCAATAAGGTGAGGGCAGGGCGCAGATATTTTCCACCACTGTTTAAAGAGCTAGAAACCGCATCGGCAAGCTGTGCAGAGTTTGGAGGGGTAATTGCACCTAAGCTGGCTTTAACCGATTGAAGAGGCTGAGCAATAAGATCAAAAACTTCCTGAATCGGAGAATAAAGAAGCGACATCCGCCAAAAAACTCCTGGGTTGCAAGAAAATCGATTAGGGAGATAGAGAAACTAGCTACTGGTATCGTCAGGTGCTAACTCTGACAAACGCTGCTGCATGGAACGTAAGGGCATCATATCACCCTTTGCCGCTGCAACAATAATCCCTTGACGATAAATTTCGATGGCTTCCGCTTCACGATGACAATTTTCTAAGGCTTTGCCCAGGGAAAGATAAGCCGTAGAGTGCTTTGGCTGCACTGCAATGGTTTTCTGCAAAGGCACAATGGCTTCATCATAGCGCTCAAGTTCCAATAAGGTGGAGGCTAGGCCAAAGTTACCCAGTGGGTCTTCAGCATCAAACTGCAACGCATTTTTAAACAGTTCAACCCGTTCCTGAAGCGATTTTCTTTTTTTCTCCAAAGCCAACTGTTGTTCTTGATCAGACAAAGTGGGAAGAGACGGCATTTTGTTTTTCATGGCTACTTTGAAAGAAGCCATGGTAGCCTTACCTTTTTCATCTTCCGCTTTGTCTTTGTCACCCAACTTCATGTAATAAACCGACAAATTGGTATGGGCTAATACATGCTCGGGATCAATTTCTAAAAGCTGATTCATTAACGTAATTGCTTCTAAGTAAGCCTCCGGTGTATCTTGTCGGGCCGTAATAACACCAAGGGCTTCATAGGCTTCCGCTAATTGAACATCCTGCCGAATAGCTTCCTGAAGCAATTCCCGCGCCTGAGCTTCCTGATTTTGTGAGAAAAGGCGAAGCCCTTCTTTTACGAGAGAACGAGCGGGTGTTGGATCTTCATCCAGAAATTGCTGCGGTTGTACCGAGGTAACAAAGGGTAAGAGGGTCACGGTTACATGATACAGATCCGTCCCAATGGCAATATCCAGATTTTGCCCAGGAACACGTTCCTGACGGCCCAAAGCAGCAATAGCAATCGGACGATTCAAGGTATAAGACCAGACGACACTGCACAAACGGCCCACTTCCCGGCTATCGATATGCAAGGCTGTCTTCATGGGGGAAATATGGGAAAGCGTTTCCCATACCGACGCATCCATCTGTGGATCAAACAAAAGTCCGCAGAGCAAGCGAGGTGAGCCACCGTAGGTGTTTATTTTTGCAATGACTTCCTGCCCGAGATAGCAGCCTTTGGTAAAGCTTGCAGCCTGTTTTTCAAAACCGGTTTCCGGCAAAGGTGTTTCTGAACTGTAATCGAAACTATAACGAGGAATACCCGCTTCAACACGAAGTACTTCCAAAGCCTCTTTCGTAAGTGCGTTGCCGCTGGAGGTCGCGTCGCTAGTACTTAAGGCCCGGATTAACTCATTTTCCAGAACAGTCGATTTAGACTTATCCAAAAGGAGAAAAACACCGTCTTCACCCGTAATGGAACGGCGAACAACGCGAACTAAAATGGAAGGTTGAACTCTTAAGTGGGAATCTTGGCAAGAGTACTCAGGCCAAGCGGTTTCGTGATGGCTCAACTCCAACAATTGTGTTAGAACAGCCGCTGTTTTTGGACCTTGGAGTAGGAATAGACTGGTATCCGCGGTGACATCATCAATTTCAACTTGTTCAACAATTTTGAAGCGCAAAATAGCCGCTTTTAATTGTTCCTTTTCATCAGTCTCAACAATAATCAGATAGGCAGGCTTGTCATTATGCGTTACCGCATGAAGCGAAAAAATCCCTTCTATTTTTCCCTGACGATCCAGGGCCGCATTCAATTGACCATTGCCATTCTGCAACGATACAACATCGTTAGAAAGGCGATTTTGCAAAAAAGCCGACGCATCGGACCCGTGAACAAGCATTACGGCATACCGATCGGTTTCGCAAAAGCCGACTCCGTTACGAACGGAAGCAACCAATTGAGCCGTTTGTGCTGATTCAAGATGAATAGACAATGCTGAACTCATCGAGAGGATTTATCCTCCATCCCTAAAAGAAAATTAATTCAAAGCTAAGTATGAGATAAGCCTGTTCGCAATTAGGGCCTACAGGCACTAGCAAGGGTGCACCCGCAGCGTAGGCAAAACCTACGTGAGGAGGACTGCTGCCGACGCAGTAACGATGTAGGCACAATTGCCAATAGGCTAGGAGATGGGAGCGAAAGCTTCTTTTAATACCGCATCCAACTCACCGCTTTCAGCCATAGGGCCTAAAACGTCGGTATCACCATAAAATTTGCCGTTGATGAAAACTTTTGGCAATGTAGGCCAGTTGGTCATTTCGCTCAATACGGCTCTTTTTTCCATATCTTGCAATACGTTAATGACAGCGTAGTCAACATTCAATTTGTCGAAAAACTGGCAGGTTTCCAGAGTGAAACCACACATGGGCATTTCTTTTGTGCCTTTACCGTAGAAAACCACTTTGTTTTCGGAGACTTCTTTATTGATTTCAGCCGAAAGGCGCTCAACAGTTTCTTGATCGATCATAGCCATAAAAAAGGTACCTTTACCTTGTATCTTTGTCCTGTAAAGCTCTTACAAAGATCAAAGCTCTACTAAAACACTATTCCAAGCTATCAGTGTAGCCCATGCCTGTGCTTTTCTCAAATCACTGAGCAATTTAAATGTCACAATTCAAACAAATTGACCTTATTAAGATCCCTTTTCTTCTCAGGCACAAAGCCTGATACGCAACAATAGTCTCTCAACTGCCTTATAGGCTATGACTTTTAACTGCCTTACAGGCTATCACTGTTTTTTAAGAAATTCGTATACTAATCTTATAGAAGAAGCTGAGGATAATCGGTGAGTATTAAGCGGATTTTTGAAATCATCGGACCCGGATTTGTGACCGGTGCAGCCGATGACGATCCTTCCGGTATTGGAACTTACTCGCAAACAGGCGCTCAATTTGGATTTAGCCAGCTTTGGCTGGCCCTCTTTTCCTTTCCCTTTATGCTCATCGTCCAGGAAATGTGCGGCAGAATCGGCTTGGTAACAGGCAAGGGACTGAGCCGACTCATTAAAAAAAATTACCACCCCGGCTTACTCTATTTTTTACTACTACTATTAACCGTCGCCAATATTGCCAACATTGGTGCAGACTTAGGAGCCATGGCCGAATCTGCGACCCTATTAATGGGTTTCCCCCACTGGGTCTGGCTATCCATAACCACCTTATTTTGCATTCTGCTACAGATATTTGTTCCCTACAAAAAGTATTCCAATATTTTAAAATATTTAGCTTTATCCCTCTTAGCCTATATTGCAACCGCCTTTATTCTCAAGCTGGATTGGGGTCAAGTACTCAAAGCAACCATCTTTCCCTCATTTAGTTTGCAAAAAGGTTACTTAATGAATATCGTTGCCATTTTAGGAACGACCATTTCTCCTTATTTATTTTTCTGGCAAGCCAGTGAAGAAGTGGAAACACTGGTGGATGAGGGCAAAATAAAAGATATGTGTGCTGGAACGCCTGATCCTAAACAGGTTGATATCGGTAAAATGAGAATCGATACTGCAGCAGGCATGTTCTTTTCCCAGGTGGTCATGTTTTTTATTATCGTGACAGCAGGGGCAACCCTTCATGCCCACAAAATCACGCATATTGATTCCGCAGCTCAAGCAGCCAAAGCATTAGAACCCATTGCAGGGCATTTTGCAGAACTTCTTTTCGCATTAGGCATTATTGGCACAGGCTTACTGTGTATTCCCACTTTGGCAGGATCTTTGGCCTATGCCATTTCAGAGGAAAGAGGCTGGCATCTTGGACTCTATAAAAAAGCAGGGGAAGCAAAAGCGTTTTACGCGATCATTGCGGGCTCTATTTTATTGGGTTTTGCTATTAACTTTATGGGTATTCCACCCTTTAAAATGCTCTACTACACAGCCATTCTTAATGGATTATGTGCACCTCCTTTAATGGTTTTAATTCTTCTGATTGCTAACAATGAAGCGATTATGGGTGAACATAAAAATAAGCCTGTCTCCAACTGGATCGGCTGGATTATTACTGCTTTAATGAGTATTGCAGCAATTGCACTGTTAGCAACATTTGGCCAGGCATAATGAAACGGCTTTTCCTTGTTTTCTTTATTTTTAGTGCAACAGGCTCGTACACCTATGCGCAAAACATCCATGCCTCAGTGAATACCGCTCAAAAAGCACTAACGTTGAACCAGGCTTACAAGCTTGCTATGAAAAACAATCTGGAAATTCAAGCCGTTAAGAAAAAAAGTGCTGAAGCCCAAGCCAATATTTTAGCGGCAAAAACTCGACAAAATCCCATTCTGATGAGTGATTTAGGATTTAAGGCAGAAAAAACATATCGCGTTGCCGGTTTATCGTTCTTTGTAGAACCGCCCGGAAAACGCACACGCCGCATTCAAGTGGCACAGGCACAAGCGTTGCAACAAGAAGCCGAGATAGAAAGCCAGATTAACGTGATTTTAGGGGATGTGCATGATGCTTATGTGCAGTGGTTAGTGGCTATTGCACGACTGTATAGCGAAGAAGAAAACATCGCTATGCTGAAATCCATTGCAAAGGTTGCCCAAAGCAGATACACCTCTAAAGAAGTCGAAGAGTTGGATATCAATCAGGCTCAATTACTGGTTACGGATGCAGAAAATAAAGTGTTGAGTGTAAAGTGCGATTTAGAAGCAATTAGAACACGACTATATCGAGTTCTGAATACGCGCGAACTTCAAGAACCTTTAGTAGAAGATTTCTTTCAGGTCACAGAGCTTGCCCAAACACCACTCGATACCTTGATTGAAAACGGTCTTTCTCAACGTCAGGACCTTGCAGGCAAGAAGCTTGAGACGGAAGTAGAAACTCGAAATATCGCCCTTTACAAACGAAGCCGTATTCCGAATTTAGGGATCACGTCCGGTTTTGACCTTGTTCAACCTATTCCAAACAAATTTACCAGTGGCACCTTTCAAATGGGACAAATTGAGCTCCCCATCTGGAATCGCCAACAGGCTCCGATAGCAAAATCCAATGCTGCTCAAGTGCGACTAAAAGCCGAAACGCTTAGCTTGCAACAAAAAATCCGAAGCGACATTCAAACAGAATACAATAAACTGCAATTTTTAAGGCTGGAGTGGCGCAGTTGCCAGGAAAAGCAAATCCCCCTTGCTGATAAAGTCGACGCTCAGGCCTTAGACAGTTATCGTCGGGGTAAAAGTGCAATTAACGACGTCTTAGGCCAACATTCAAACGCCTATGCTGCCCGTTTAGATGCCATTGATATTTACGAACGGTATCAAAACGCCTTAGTGAATCTGGAAACGGCACTCAATTTGAATAAGCCTCACTAAATTATCAATTTATCCCAGCGTAAAAACTTTAAAGTCTGAGCCGGAACTGCTTGTTTTATACTGATAGCATTGCAGAACCTTTTGATCGCCTTAACGGGAGAGTCAAAGGCTTCAAAAGTTCTATCGATCATTTTTGAAAGGATTGCCACCATGAGCACACAAGATATTCTTCAAAAGCAAATCCCGGGTGGCTATGATTCTCAGTTTCTCATTAACAAAGTTCGAGACTACGCCATTTTCATGTTGAGTCCGGAAGGGTACATCCTCAACTGGAATGAAGGTGCTAAAGCCATTAAAGGCTATGAACCTGAAGAAGTCATCGGACAGCATTTTTCCATTTTTTATCCTCAAGAAGCCAAAGACAGAAATTTTCCGGCCTATGAACTGAAAGTCGCAAAAGAGCAGGGTCGTTTTGAGGATGAAGGCTGGCGAGTCCGTAAGGATGGTTCCCTTTTCTGGGCAAACGTTGTTATCACAACTCTCTTTTCACCGGAAGGTGAGTTAATTGGATTTACGAAGATTACTCGTGACCTTACCGAGCGTAAGCGGATTACAGATGAACTTGAAAAAGCTAAAAACAAAGCGGAGATGATGAATGCGGAATTGGAAGCATTAACCTACTCAATCTCTCACGACTTACGCGCTCCATTACGCAGTATCGACGGGTTTTCCAAAATGATTGTCGAAGATAAAGCCCATTTGCTTGATGATGAGGGTAAAGATTATCTGGAGCGCGTTACTCGCAATGCGCAACATATGAATCAATTGCTGACAGGCTTATTAGATTTATCGAGGATTTCCAGAGCTGAAATTTTTGTCATAGAGGAAGACTTAAGCATCCAGGTAGAAAGTATCCTAACAAAATTACAAAACCAGGAGCCCGAAAGGAAAGTAGAGTTCCGTATTCAAAAAAATGTATCTCACATGGCTGACCTTGTCCTAATTCGCTCAGTACTAGAGAATCTGCTCTCTAACGCCTGGAAATTCACTGCACTAACACAATGTCCTATTATTGAGTTTGGTACTCAAAAAGAAAGTAATAAAACAGTCTTTTTCGTTAGGGATAATGGTATTGGCTTTGACAGCGAAAATGCAGGTCGCTTATTTGGCGCCTTTCAGCGATTTCACAGTGCAGAAGATTTTCCGGGAATCGGAATAGGCTTAGCCATAACGAAGCGTATTATTCATCGCCATGGCGGAGAAATTTGGGCCGAAGCATCCCCAAACGAAGGTGCAGTATTCTACTTTACCTTAAACCCATAATAGCCTGATTGATTCGTTTATAAGATCTCATTTTTGCTGAGCTTAGCTTACTCTGTAAGGCAAATCTGCCTGCTCATCAAGCTAATAGATAGCATTTCTAATTCTCCTATAATAAGTGTCCAAGGCTATTTAAAGCATGTTTAATGCTAAATTTTAGCAACTAAGTTTCAGCAAGGAGATTTAATTTATGAGCCAGGCAACCGTTGAAGAACAAATGCAAAATATGCCACCTCAGGAGCAATTAAAACCCGGCATACAGCAACAGATGACTCCTAAACCCTTAATTGATGATCCAAACTATTGTGCAGCAGGGAAATTAAAAAACAAAGTGGCATTGATTACTGGCGGTGATAGCGGTATTGGTGCGTCTGTTGCAGTTTTGTATGCCCGTGAAGGCGCGGATGTCGCCATCATATATCTCACTGAAGAAGAAGCCGATGCGCAAGAAGTAAAAAAGACAGTCGAAAAATATGGACGTAAATGCCTTTTAATTGCGGGGGATATTACAGATAAAGAATTCTGTCGTAAAACAGTGGACTATGTATTCAAACAATATGGCAAACTCGATATATTGGTAAACAATGCAGCGGTTCAATATGAGTCCGAATCCATTTTAGATATGGATATGGACAAAATGGAAAAGACTTTCCAAACCAATATATTCGCCATGTTTTATTTGTGTCAGGCAGCTGTTCCTTATTTATCAGAAGACGGATCCATCATTAATACGTCTTCAGTGAATTCGCACAAAGGCCATGACACTTTAATGGATTACACCAGTACGAAGGGTGCGATTGACGCTTTTACTATCTCTTTGGCACAGCAATTAGCCGATAAAAAAGTTCGTGTAAACGCTGTCGCACCTGGTCCAATTTGGACGCCTTTAATTGTCGATACCTTTGATGAAAAACATGTAGCCGAGTTTGGTAAAAACGTTCTTATGAAACGTGCCGGGCAGCCTTCGGAAGTGTCCCCTTGTTATGTTTTCCTGGCTTCCCAAGATGCGTCTTACATGACAGGGCAGATTTTACACCCCAATGGCGGTACTATCGTGAATTAATACTGACTCGTAAACTTTAAATTCAAAATTCCCCTGATTCCATTATTCATTGGAGTGGGGGGAATTTTTTGCTAAAGAGGCAAAGAGGGGGCCTGCAAATAGAGCTGTTTGTTCAGTTACCATTAAGCTCTTACGGACCAGATTGGCGCTATTGTGTGCGATACGAGTAGGCTCTGGTAATTTTGTTTTACCCAGGCAGCGAATCACTAACTCTAACGCGCTTTGCATACTGACTCTGTGGCCAGGAGAAACATAAATAGGCAATGTATTCACACGACTTCGCAGAACCCAACCGATTTGATTTCCCTTCCACACCAGGGGCACGGAATCACCGACGTTCGGACCTAAGTCTCCGCCCGCTTTGCCCACCAGAATATTTTTTGCAACGCCAATCGTGGGGCAATCTAATAACACACCCAAATGGCTTGCAATGCCAAGACGTCTAGGGTGACTTATGCCATGGCCATCGACCATTAACAAGTCAGGCATCACACTCAATTTTTGAATCGCTTCAACCAATGCGGGTGCTTCCCGAAACCCCAAAAAACCAGGCACATAGGGTAGTGGCGCATCCGCTTGAGCATGCGCATATTCCTGGACTTGCAGAGCCGGATAATTTAAAGACACACAAACAGCCGTCATCCGTTTTTCCGGATCGCTGGGTAAATTGCTGCAATCCGTCCCACCAACTCGATTGATTTCACCGAATCGATCCGTACTATCAACATGCGCAGCAAGCTCCCGTTGAACTTGGGCAGCATGGGTTAAATCATCAGGCCACAGCCATTCATTTAAAATAGTATGCATTTTTTGAATTTCTAATAAGCCAGAGGCATTAATAATGAATTTTTGTGGATTTTATCAATATTGCTCTTAAATCTCTGACACGATTACGGACAGCGTCATTCGTATTTGGAACCATCATACCCTCTTCAACAGTAACCGTCCTATCACAATCGTTAAGGCGTGTGATGGTATAACTATTTTCTTGAGCTTGTAGACCTTGTCCAGACCTTTGAGTCACATTGCCTATGTCTGAAGTAAAGGAAAAACGTGCTGATTCTCCATTTATAAAAGAGCGGTATAAAAACTTTGGATTAACATTTGAATTCAGAAAATCTCTTATATGGGGGTTCCTATCCGGGTATTCCAAATGCGATGGAATGCTAATTGAATTTTCAGAGGTTAATCTTATGGAATTGCCAGGCAATACACGCCGGGCCAAGTCATTAAGAGTATCCAGAGAAGGTGTTGGTGATAGGGGACGTTCCGGAGATGGGTCTCTCAAGCTTCCAGAAGGAGAAGGCGAGTTTTGTGATGAAGTATTCGAGTTACTCGTACTCCCAGGACTCATTTCATTCGCAGGATCTCTTCTTGCAGTTGAAGCTGAAGATACCGAAGAATTGGATGGGGACGACTCTCTACTGGTCAGTGTTGCATTTGAAACACTTCTGGAAACGTTCGAAGAACGTCTTCTACTTCTTACAGAATGTGCTCGAGACGTTACATTAGTCGGCAATACAAGCGAGGGAGTATATTCGCGAGCTGCTTGCTCCAGTTCTTCATCCATTCGCAACCACGACAGGTCAGAATCAGGAGGAACGTTGGCTTGCAAAAAACCTCTTCTAGCTAAGGGGGATTCAATCGTGCTGCCTAAAGATCTCTCCCTGGGACTTGAGGAAATGGAGCTTTCAGGACGTTGCGATTGCCTTTCCAGGGCATCTCCAACGACAAAATTTCCAGCACGATTTATTCGTCGCCTTGTGTTTCTACCATTTCGAGAGGAAACGTCCGACGCTGTCTGTGTTCGGTTCCGTCCATAGCCATTGGGTAATGAGGTTACATCAGGCATATAAAAAGCTTACGATCCAACTCTTATCAAAGTTCTGCCAGATTATTGAATACAAAAATTTTATTTTAGTTAAATCATTACTACACTTACAGGTAAAAGCAGCATTCTAGGTTAAATCAACTTACACCGTCTTGGTTAAGCAGAAAATTGTGATTGCTTCTTAAATGGATTATCAATCACATTGCTTTTCAGTTTTTTCCCAGCAAATGCGGCAGGCTTTGCAGCTTGTGCAGCCTGAGTATTGGAATTCTCTTCCTGTGCCTGCTGTGGATCTCTACAAGTTTCCAACAGATTAAAGGACTGCGCGTCGCCTCTATCCGGCACCAAGTAACTGCTTCCGGGCAGTTCCTTTTCCATTTCTTTCTTAATGGCTTGCGCTTGAGGAATTGAGAATCCCGCGTGGTGAATCCTGGGAATCAATTCACGAGCGGAACGCGCAACCAATTGCGGATTATCATCATCGCTATCCGCAACGATAAACTTCAATTCGCCGGTTTTCTTGTCGGTAAAGGCCTTCGTTAAGGTGATTTCATGACCACCCACAATGGCACCCGACTTATCCGTTTCGGTTAAGCCCACAATCACAAAGCGATTATTCTGAAGCGCTGTGACTAAGTCGCGAGCCGTTTGCTGGAAATTCCGGTTATATCCGTAGAGATACGAATCATCACTATGGCCGGGATCTGGGTGCGCCTTTCCACCCACAGCCTGATAGGTAACCGATTGAACGCCACCATTTTCTTCAACGATGGTTTCCATGAGCGATTTTTCTTGCTCACTGAGTCCCTTGCTCGTTTGCAGGGGATTATCTGATTCACCCCTTAAATCCGTTGCCGCATCGTAGGTAGATGTTGCTAAATGAGTCAATGCAGACTGGTAAATGGTTTCAACCGCATTACGGTCCTTATGGCCTGTCGCCGCTTTTTGAGCGTCAATCGCGCGAACAATCGCAGAACTGGTGGCATTCACCTTCACCATAATGCGATCGTTATCAATCTGTTTGTACTGCACACCGGACTGTTTCAGAATACCGGCTGCTTGACTGGGATCATCCGGTGAAATTTCAGAGAAGGTCGCCTTCTCGTAGAAACCATTCATCGGACCCGTTAACTGACTGATTTGACGAGCCAGTTCTGCGGGTTCTTTTTGAGCCATAACGTACATAACGCTGGAAGAAACACAGGTCGCACTGTTATCGACATTTAAATCTTTAGCTGTGAGAGGACGCGCGGAAGGATCCTGAGCTGTGTTTTTAGCAAACGGATCTTGCTCTGGATGGTTTCTTAGGAAGATCTCTTTTTCAGCGGACTTGTCTGACAGCGGGCCGAAATGTTGTGTAATCACATAGGGCTTACTGATGATTTCAACGGTTTCCCGGAGAATCTCATCGCCTCTGTAGCCGGGCTGACGCGGCGTACTAATGATGGAGTACAAGTGGAAGAGGGCCGAGTGACCATCATCCGTATTGCAATCCTGCAAGACACCGTGTTTCTTCAAAGCTTCCAACTGCTTACGTGCAGAGTGGCTTTTCAGGTGGTGCTTGAGCACCTCATACATTTTTTGTTGCTCAGCGGGACTTTCTACCACCGCATTGGAGGTTGATGCCGTCTTTGGAGCTTGGAACGAGTCCGAGCCTGCAACAGCGGGCTGCTGCGCATATTGATAAAAGCCGCCGAGAGGCCCGCTGCTCGATATCCCATTGGCTGAATTCAGCAAATAGGATTGTGGCAGACCTTGTACAGCCTGTGCTTTACCAAATTGAGAGAAAGTCGTCACGCTCGTACCTATAAGGTGTCATGGAAAGATCGATGCAGAAAGGCAACATCAATCAAATGTGAGTAAAGGAAACGATTTTGAATGGAAGAAAATGGAGTCTTATATGCAGGAAAAAAAAAACGACACATTTGTTGTTACTGATCGGGCTTTCTGAGGCCTTACTTAACAAATTTAAACATTTAGGGATACGGGAAAAGTCCTTGCTTTCGGGAATTATCGAAAGCAAGGACTTTTCCCGTATCTGAAACAGACTTCAAAGAGCCATTTATCTTGAACCGTGGGGACTTTCGTCGGAATAGCGCTCCGCAGCCTGATGTCGGAGGTTTCTAGCCGCGTGAATTACCTGCTCACTCAACTGATATGGACGTGCCGAGGGATGAGCCGCTTGCCCATTAGCGGTATTGCTAGTACTGATAAACTCCAGGGGGGAAGTATGGTCGTCGGCGTCATTAGCCCACTCTTGTGCAGAAGGGTCTGCAGGGCGAAGGTCACGAGGCTTAGGCGGTTCATATACTTGCTCTACCTTGCGCCCTCTGGGCTGAGCGGACTGCTCTATAGCGGCAGCTTCTTCCTCTTCAGAATTATCCTGCAAATAAGGCTGTTGCTGACTGGATTGCTGAGGGTGAAACATTTCAAAGTCTTCAACACCCTGGGCTTCTGTCATTCCCAAGTCTTTTAATAGCTTTTGAAAGACCTTTTTAAGACCAAAGCCGCCATTCTTCTTTTTATACTGCTTAAAGCGGTCGTCTGCCACGCGAGACATCATGCGATCGTCACTGGGAATTTCTCTCAGCTCGGAACTCGCCATTGAATTGCCTTGGGGGCTATTGTCTATCGGGGGAAGCTCTTGGGGTTGGGAGCTGTCCCGTTGCCTACGGTTCAGAGAGTTCAGAGTATTGGAAAGTGGCGTTCCCGATCGCAAGGAAGGACTTGCTAAACCTGGCTTTTTGGCCTGAGAAGAGCCGGTATTTGGATTATCTTTAAGCATTTCCGGCTGAGGGAAGCTTTTTTTGAGGCGGGGTGGATTTTTTTTAAGCTGCTGAAGGGTTTCACCCGCCAGAAGGCGCTTTTTGACTTCCAGAAAGAAGGTCATTTCCGCTTCATAGAATACTGGATCGGCCTTGAAAGACATAGAACCCACGTCTTCGTAAGCATCAGAAGGCACACGAAAGAACTGAGACAGTCGCAGCAAGATAGATTCTGACAACTGGAGTTGTCCAGCCGCTTCTTCCAAGCCATAACAGATATGAGTATCATGTCGCATAGGTTTAAGTATAAGCACTTTTTTGACGGAAACCAGCACTATTATAAATTATAGAACCGCCACACAAATAAAAGTGCGAAAAATAAACAAACTCATCAATAATGGTTAGTAGAATTACTCATTTTTAAAGAATGTAGCGTCAAAACCTCAGTACACTATCAAAAATTCCACAACAATTGTTTTTATGCAATTGAAGTAAGTTTTAGCAGGATACAGGTTGGGTTGGGATAAGCAATGTTTGGTTTTCGATTTTTCAATACATCTAAAGAACCTGAAAAATTGATACCCTTCACCATTGGGAAGGGCGAGAATAAACTTGCTATCGGAACAAATTCCAGTTCCAATAAGCCCAGTCGCATCCGAGCCGCTTTTTTAGATGCAAGGTTTGCACGAATAAAAAGAAATAAGCCGGCAGATGAAGCTTATATTAAACCCGTAACAGAGACGCAATATACAAGTGCCTCCTTCCGGCAGCAGCAGCGCGCTGAAATAGTTAATGAAAGCTCGGGCGCCAGACAGGCGACCTATGAAGACGCCTCGGTAAAATTCGTTCAATACAGCAGCATCCTTAAGAGCAAAGGGAGTCGCTTCCAGCTTCAAAAAAGGGACAGAAGCAACGCTGTTTATTCTCAAACGAATGCTGTATATCAAGATACACCTTTTACAGAGCATCCGGATTCTACAAATACCGCTCAATTAAATTTCGAAATCTCTGAACCGGCTAATATTGTCGAAGGCGCGCATTTGGCTCAAGCGAAATCAGGAGCACCTCAGAAGGCTGAAGTCGTCACTTATCGCCCGAAACCGCTTATTACTCGGCTTACAAAACACCGAAGTCAGCAAGCAAAATCGGCTAACTCAATCACTCCAGAACAGAGTGCTTCCTCATTTTCGTCAGCGTTTAGCGTCGAGAAAGATGCGTTTGGCTCAACAGCCGCTAAGTTCGCTGCTCCAGCAACTCACAAATGGCCTCAGGCACCTAAAGGCTTTACAAGCGCATCATTATTAGAGCCTTTGGGTAACGGCAACAGTGTTGCCAATGCGATGACTTCATCCATTAGCAAAGGCACCCATAACATTAGCGCTGCATCATCCACGAACGCTATAACACCACAACGACAAGTATCGATAAAAGATCTCACCGATGCGCCAAACTTCATGCGATCGGAAGAGACTAAAAGAGCCGGATTCCACATAGTGTCCGAAACAATGGATATTAAACCGTGGTCCGAAAAACTGGACAGGCTCTTCAACGACTCTGCCAATAGTTTGAACACGCGGCAATCTAGCCTATTCAAAGGCAGCCATAATAGCTATGAATGGAAACACGAGTAGAAAGAAAGTCCTTAAATTTCCACACCTGAAGACTTTCACCCATAGATCTCCAGCCAAAGAATGAGCTATAGCACGATATCTGCTTGCCAATATTCTGAATTAAACGATTACTTTAAAACAGCTTCAATCTGCTGACAAGCCAAGTCAAAGCAACTTTCAGATTGAATTTTAAGACTGAATGCTTTTGCCTTTTCCTGATAACGGGTATGGGTGAGCAGTTCTTCCAAAGCATGAGCGAGTTTTTGTTCATTTAAATTATTTTTACGCAACGTGACGGCAACACCCAGGCGCTGAGAACGGGCAGCATTATCCGGCTGATCAAACCCGTAGGGCACAACAATCATAGGCTTCCCAGCCCGCATCACCTGAGCCGTCGTTCCAATTCCACCTTGGTGTACAATACATGTGGCATGGGTGAATAATTGGCCGTAGGGCACATAATCCCAACTTAGCATGGCATCCGTTAACGGCTCGGTAAGGATATTCTCCCCAATTAAGAAAATGGCACGATACGGCTCCGTTTTCCCTTGGTTTAGAAGCTTCATGGCACGGATAGCCGTATTATAAAAATCATCCGCCAGTCGAACCGCACTACTCCCCAAAGTAAACACAATAGGCGGAGATCCATCCTCTAAAAAATGGCGGAGTGCTTTGGGTAAATCAGCCAGAGAATCACTTTGAGAATCCAAGAATGGGAACCCTGTGGCGATTGTATGAGGCGGCCAATCGGCTTGCGGCGTCGCAAAGTGAGGCGAAAAAAGCGCTAAATTCAAATAAGGAGAATATTGCCCTTCAAAAAGGGGATGGCCATAATCAGGCACAGCCAGGCTATTGCGTAGTTGATGGAAATTTTTCAACCAATAAGCACTGCCCCAATGCATTACAGCAGTCATTAAACGCCAAAAGCCCGGGCCCCATGTCGTGGCATTTTCTAACCAAGGGGCAAAGGGAAGTACCGACGGATCGGTGATCGAAAAGTATGGAAAGGGCTGCAGTGTAACAGAGGCCCAGGGTAAATTCAGTTTCCGAGCTAATATCGGCCCGGGCAAAATTAGAGTTGCGTTAATCAGAAAGTCAGCCGATTCCAAGAGCGGTGCGAGATCCGTACATGTTTCCTGCAATGTAGGAAGAACATAATTCCGAAATAGACGTTGCGGGCCCCATTGCATATCGAACACATAACGGTAGATGGCTTGATTATCGATATCAATTTCTGGCCGAAGCCTGTAAAACTGAAGTCCTGCTTTTTCAATACGCTCTTTATACACCTGAGCGGAGGCTACTGTTACACGATGCCCTCGCTCCTGTAAAGCGTGCCCCAGTGCCAGCATGGGATGCAAATCTCCTAAGGAGCCCATCACGGTAATAACGATGTGTTTTCCTGACATAGGTAATCCTTGGAATGAGGTCGATGAACAAATCTATCGTGTCACTTTAAATGCTAAAGCTCAATCAACCAGTAGCTTGATATCCAAGAAGTAAAAAAAGACTTTGCAACAAAGCCTTAATCAGCCTGGAAATTTACTTGGCAGAAGATGAATAAAACGCTTCTTCAGAAAGGTTCATGGAATCTCTCCACCCTTCCCGTCATTCCGCGCGTTAGTCGCGGGATCCAGAGTGAAACACAGCTTTCTGGATGCTGCGACTCCGCGCAGCATGACAATAGAGCCCTACTAGGACAATGTTATTTCAGGAACTGTTCTGAAGAACCGAATAAACCTAAAAATTGAAAACATCAAGAGTAGTGGTTACTGCTTTTCCAGCTTTGGAATCAGGTGCGCAAATTCCCGAAGATCGGCTTCAAGATTTATAGGGGATGGAAGCACGGGGTTTAGCTGGCCGACTTCTTCTTGATCTTCTTGTTCTGCTTTTATCAGCTTCGATTGTTGATTTTCAGAGCACATGGTTTTAGTTCCCAACACATAAACCTCAGCATTATAACCCGATTTATTGACGAACAAAGGCAGCAAAACTGCTGCTTGGATTTACAGCATCGATAGCATTATTTACCCTTCACTGGTTTTAGATAATTGATCAGGATTTTTTTCCTTGTTTAACCCAGCTCAGTCAGGATATAGCCATGTCTTTATACGGTCGAGTTCCTCGTTCTGCCTACGCAGCCGTACCTCATTCACTGGGGCCGTTGTCAGTCGTTGTTCGTTCCCATGGGGCATTTCCACCGCCGCCTTCTTTTCCAAATTTTCCAAGCATGCCGACTTTTCCAAGTAGAGGCTATAGCTCTATAGAACATCTCCAAGACGCTATGATTCGAGAAAATCATCGGCAAATAGTCAGCCTTATGAGTCAAAGACAGACACCCTACTCTTCCCCATACCAGAATACATTGCATAACCGACCATATACATTCCTGGATACAACGGAAAGATACACCCCACCGATCATCTATTCACAAGCGAACCGACTTGCTCAAGCATTGAAAGAACACCCCCTTTTGCCGGATGCCAAACCCCTTCCCAAGACAAGAGAAATTAAAAAGAATCTGAGGCTAGCAAAGATCACAAGAAGGATTAATCGATTAACTCAACAAGACCCGCTATTCCTGGCTCTTGAGCAAGAAAAAATTAAGAACTGGGAAAATACACTTAGTGCAAGCCAGCACTATAAATCCCTAAAAAAAAGAAAGGCAAGTTCTACCACGTTAGAAGCACAAGAAAGGAAAATTCGAAACGGTTACCGCCAAGCACAAACCATCGCCAAAGAATCACTACCTTTACAACTTGAGCAAACTGCGAGTGTCTATGAACGTTTCCCAAGCATTGCAAATGGGCTGATAAGGTATTTAGAAAAAGAACGTGCGAAAGACGAGGCTTTTATTTCACCACGTATTTCTATAGCACCCACTAGAGTTCGGGTCCGAACAAGAAATGGCACTATAAGACCACGGGTTCGAACAAGAAACGGCCGTGAACGACAACGAATCCGTTAAATCTTTAAGTAGCCCAAAATACAAAATTTAGTAGGGCAGTCCTAAGGCATACAAGTGCTTTTAAACAAGTTGTAATGAGTTAGTTCTAGATTCTGGCTTTATCTTTATGATTAGTTGCCATAGGAACTATTTAGCGTATGCTAGAACGATTACTGCATTGACGTGCAGTGGTCAGGTTGTCGTAGACCTGCCTGTTAGCGGTTGGCATCAACCGTCACTTGATGTCGCTTCTCGGTCCAAAGCCGTCTCGGTTCTTGGCCGGGGGGCGACCGATTTGTAGAGACGCACGTTGGAATATGCGTCTCTGTTTAATAGCAGCTCTACGAACCTCCGGTCAGTCCTTTAGGGCTGGCTTTTTACATAAAAGCCCGGAGGTCCAAGGCGATGGAATCAAGTTCTAAGAACCCAAAAACAAAAACACGTAAATCTAACGCTACAGCACCAAGCTCTCATATCCATTACGAAACCCATCAAAGTCTCAATCCTGAAACAGTGCAGCAAGACATCCAGCAAAGTAATGCTCAGGATTTAGGAAGATCATCCAATACAATTCAATCATCCAATGAGTCAAATCGGCGAAGCCTTGGTGCAGATAGAGCGCTGATTGATGCGATTTTGGAATTAGAGCGACAAGATGAAATCCAGGCAACCTTGATTTCCAACTATATTGAGCATTTGAAGCGCTTAGTAGCTCAGCTGGAAACGGTGATGCATTCGGAAAGAAGCAGCCATGCGAAAATTTTGCTCTATCGGCACATTCTTCCCGATACCGATTGGGTTGATATCATCACCGATCAACGCATCCAAACATGGCAAGATGAAGCTACGGCTTGTGCAAAACTTTTCGAGAAACTTTAACGAAGAGTGCTGGATAGAGTTATAGGATTGTGAGAAGCTGTTCAATGAAGAGCTTGAATCTGTAGCAGCTTGATTGATTGCTATATAAGCTTTTTAACCTTATTCTAAAAGTGTTACTGTAAAAACAGTAACCGGGTTGTCGTAGCCCTATCTATTAGCGGTTGGCATCAATCGTCATTTGATGCTGCTTCTCGGCTTTGGCCGGGGGGCGGCGCGATATGTACAGACGCAAGTTAAAACGCGGCGCAGCTGTCTAATAGCAGTTCTACGAACCTCCGGTCAGCCCCTCGGGGCTGGCTTTTTAGCAGGAAGGTACTTGGGAGTACATGTTACTTCTGTCTGTCCTACTGTGGCTCTGTGGGTTTCCGTGAATACAGCTCAAGACATAAAAATCTCTTTTACGCACTATAAGCTTAAAACATGCACAATGGCTTGAGATGAGGAACGTTTTGCAAAGTTCACTGTATAGAAGGATTGGAGCTATGGATTGCCACCGGACGGGTTTCCCCGTATTCTAGTATGGTGTTGCTGTAAGAACAGTAATCGGGGGTATCGTAACCCTATTCGTTGGCGGTGTTGGCATCAAACCGTTCTTTGATGTCGCTTCTCGGGCTATCTGACCGGGGGGCGATGCGATATGTTCAGGCGCACGCTAAAACGCGTCGCAGCTGTAACCAACGGCAGTTTACGAACCTCCGGTCAGCCCCTCTGGGGCTGACTTTTTAAATAGGGGGAAAATCGAGAGAGGGCTAGAGACTCTATTATCGATTGAAAAGTAGGTTTCATTGTTGCCCAGATTTGGCGTTCAAGTCTGATTCAAAGTTTTTCAATGCTGATTGCGATTGAATAATTGGAAGTCCGTACATACAAACTGGATGGAACTTTAAGCGAGAATCACATCAAACGGCTTATTAAGCACTTCTAATGAACCATCGAGAACTGGACAAGTTTCCCCTTAATTTCGTCACAAGCAACGATAAAAAGTGATATTGGACAATTTAAAAACAAACTTCTACAATAAGAAACTGAGCAGTACAGATTGTGTGTGTTTTAAAATATGACTTCTGAAGAAGATAAAAATTTAGAAACAGTTCTTCGTCTAGCACAAGATTATATTAGTGCCTGTCCATTAATAGTACTAGGCAGCGGTGCCAGTGCCGCAGAAGGCCTTCCAACAATGGGGCAATTAAAAGAGCTTTTTCAAACATCGGAATTTACTTTTGAAAATGTCTCAGAAAACACTGAATGGGATTCATTTCTTGTAAGTCTTCAGACTCTAGACCTTGAATCAGCGCTTCTCAACACGAATCTTTCCAAAAATCTTATCGATCAAATAATCACTAAAACTTGGAACTACATCTCACATTCTGATTTGACGTATTTTAATAAATTAATTATAACGCCAAAGCCAACAGCTGTATCTAGACTTATAAGTCATCTTTCACAAGCAAGCAATCCAGATTTAGCCATTGCAACTACAAATTATGACAGACTAGGAGAATATTCTTTAGATCTAGCTGGCTTAACATATTCAGATGGATTTAGTGGAGGATATATAAAACAAGGAATAAGCAATAGGACCTTTAATTCAAAACGATCTACAGATGTTGATCTAATTAAGGTGCACGGGTCTTTAGATTGGTTTCAAGATCCTCAAAACGTTGCCTATTCCTTCCCATTACAAAATGAGATTCCTAATGACTACAAACCCTTAATAGTCACTCCAGGAATACAAAAGTTTAGAGGAGTTTTGCAAGAACCTTTTAGATCACTTTTACAAAGATTAGATCAAGCTATTATAAAAAAGAACCACTACATGTGTATTGGATATGGATTTAATGATGAACATATCCATCCAAAACTCATCGAAAGGTGCAGATTAGGCAGAGCAAAGTTATTAATTTTAACTCGAACAATTACGGAAAATACATTACGACTATTAGAGCAAGGATGCTGCCAAGAATTTCTGGCCCTTGAAATGGGAACAAATAATTCTACAAAATGCTATTCACATCTTTTTGACGATATAGTAACCATCCCCAACAGATCGATTTGGCAGCTTGATGAATTGCTAAAATTCTGCATGTAAGGAATTAATCAATGAGTTTTTTAGAACCCACAATAGACGATGTATTAGGTCGAGTCATCTCAGTTGATACTGCCACGGTAACTGTTAAAGTTGACAACCTCGAAAAACTTAAAAGATTACAAGTTAATAGGTTAGCAATACTCCAAAGCAGCCGTGCAGGACAAAAGTTAGTAGGTATCGTTCAAAAGATTACGAGAAGTTCAAAAATCCTTTCAGATGAAATTGATATTCAAGAACCTTTACTCGATACGAAAGATAACGAAATAAACTTGGTCAAAATATCCCTCATTGGAACTTATAAGAATGCTGTCGGAAGCACAAAAGATGTATTTAGTCGCACACTCGATACTGTTCCTGAAATAGAAGCTTATTGTTACCCCTTAGAAGGGGATAGCTTAACAAAATTCATGCAAGTGATTTCTTCAATATCAGGAGATGGAAATCCCTTATCTTTGGGCTGCTACACCTTGGATGAAAACGCTAAGGCATTTATTAATGGAAATAAGTTTTTCCAAAGGCATGCAATTATCGTCGGAAGTACTGGCTCAGGAAAGAGCTGGACTACTGCAAAACTACTTGAACAGATAGCAAAGCTTCAGCAAGCAAATTCAGTAGTATTTGACATTCACGGTGAATATGCACCTTTAGTAGAAAAAGGTTTTTCTCACTTTAAAGTTGCTGGACCTAAAGAGGTTGAAGCAGGAGCATCTTTAGAAAAAGGAATAATCTACCTACCATATTGGTTGTTAGGTTATGAAGCACTTATCTCAATGTTTGTTGATCGAAGCGATGACAATGCTCCCAACCAATCCATGATCATGTCACGAACTGTCACAGGTGCCAAAAGGAAGTTTTTAGAATCTCTTGAACAGACTGAAATTTTAAATAGTTTTACCATTGATAGCCCAGTACCATTTAACTTAAATGAAGTTATGGAAGAAATAGTGCGGCTTGATTCTGAAATGGTTCCAGGAAGTAATAACAAAGATAAACAAGGTCCTTATCACGGAAAGCTTACAAGGCTTATAGGCCGCTTACAAAATAAACAAACAGACAGAAGATTAGGCTTTTTGTTTAGTATGCCAGAAGAAGTCAATCAACTTGATTGGCTAAATCATTTAGTAAAGGCTGTCCTCTCAGGAAGCAAGGAAAATGGATCAGGTGGAGTTAAAATCATTAATTTTTCTGAAGTTCCTTCAGATATTTTACCTTTAATGGTAAGCCTAGTTGCAAAACTTATTTTTTCTATCCACCAATGGACAAACATAGACGTTCACAACAGGTTACAGTTCGCTAGTCTCTATCCATTCATTGAAAATCTTAACTAGCAATGATTTTCATAATTTGACTTAAAACTACAAAGCATCCTCGCCGGATTCTCCAGTGCGGATGCGAATGACGGCTTCCACTGGAGAAATAAAGATCTTGCCCGCACCACCGGCAGGATCGTCCTTGCACGCCGCGATGATGATATCCGTGACCGTATTGACGGCCTCGTCCTTCACCACAAGCATCAACATCACTTTATGGAGTAAATCCACCCGGTAACTATCCGCACGCCACGCGAGGCTAATACCGCCGCTGCGTCCACGACCGCGACACGGAAAAACCGTCAATCCGACAAAACCCGCCTCGTTCAAGGCGTCCTTCACGGCATCCAGGGTTTCTTCTTTGATGATGGCTTCAATGCGTTTCATGATTTGTTCCCGTCATTCCCACGAAGGGCGGTCTTTAGCCCTTGCTCGTGAGAGCTTAGGGATAAGGTATCCGTGGGATTAATCTTACTCATAAAAGTACTGGCTAGTCTTTGAAGAACAAGTTTCAGGTAGCTTATCCAGAATCCTACTGCACTTGTTGATTTCGAAAGGGAAAGATTCCCGCTTTCGCGGGAATGACACAATGCTTATGTATGCTGCCTTTTCAAACAAAAAGTTCATTCTTAAAGCACCATTGAGAGTTCTTCGCCGTGCTGGGAAATGTCGAGGCCGACTTCTTCTTCAGCAAGGCCGACACTGAGCTGGCCGTAGTGGTTGATCAGCTTGGCAATCAGGTAAGTCATCGAGAAGGAGAAAGCCGTCGCTACAACCACTGAAATCAATTGCACAAAGAACAACTTCGGATTGCCATGCAACCAACCGTCCGCCCCGGCAGGATTAATCGCTTTGCTGGCAAAAAGTCCGGTTGCTAAAGCGCCCCAGGTACCCGCCATTCCGTGGCAAGCCCAAACATCCAGGGATTCATCAATCTTCCAGGCATTTCGCAAGCGAATACATGTATACGCCACAATAGAGGCCACTACACCCGTGATAATGGCTGAAAAAATATCAATATAACCACAAGCGGGCGTAATTGCGACTAATCCCGCTACGGCACCCGTTGCTGCTTCAATCACACTAGGGCGACTACGGCGCCAACCGAGGATCATCCACATCAGGGCGGCTGCAGCGGTTGCAACGTTGGTAACGACAATCGCATGAACGGCAAGTCCGCTCGCCGCCAGGGCACTCCCGCCATTGAAACCGAACCAGCCAAACCAGAGCAGGATGGCACCCAAGAGAGTCAGCAATACATTGCCCGGTTCCATTGAGATACGCCCGTAGCCCTTGCGCTTACGGATTACCAAGGCCACCGCCAGGGCAGACGCACCTGCTGTGACGTGAATAACGGTCCCACCGGCGAAATCGAGGGCTCCAAGGTCACGAAGCCAACCACCAACACCCCAAACCCAGTGAGCTACAGGATCATAAACCAAGGTCGACCACAATAAGAGGAAAACGATGTAGCCACTAAAGCGAATCCGCTCGACAAAAGCCCCTGAAATCAAGGCTGGAGCGATAATCGCAAACTTCATTTGAAAGAGCATAAAGGCCAGGTGAGGAATGGTCGGCGCGTACTCAGCGGGAAGTTCCCGGCTGACATTGTTTAGTCCGAACCAGTCCAAAGAGCCGATCCAGTGACCGATATCCGGCCCAAAAGACAGACTATAGCCAAACAAGACCCATTGCAGCGTAATCAAAATGAGTGCCGTAAAACTGAGCATAATGGTAGAGAGAACGTTTTTACGCCGCACCATACCACCGTAAAACAGGCCCACAGCAGGCGTCATCAGCATCACGAGAGAGGAGGAGAGCAGGACCCATGTTAGATCGCCTGCATTCACAGTGTTAACCATCAAGTAAATATGTTGCCTCTAAACTAAAAAATTTATTCCATTATCTCAAAAATCTGAAAGCTCCATCGTTTAGATGAGCATTTTTTGGAAATTCTTTTACAAATGGCAGCGTTAGTCATGCCAAAAGGGCTAAAAGTTTGTAAAGTTCGCCAAAAGCTTATTTTAAAGGTTTTAAAGCTCAACATTACCTTTAAAAGGTCATTAACGCTACGTTTAAAACAGTTTACATGCCTTAATTATCAATTGAAGCGGCTTACAAGGATTAAAGGGAGAAATCCCCGATTCAAAAATCCTCCAAATAGAGGAGTGAGGGTGTAGAGGCAAAAAGCTTTCACCAAGTCAGTTTCAAGGCAAGGGTGTAGAATTTCACAGGAAAGCTCCACCCCCTGGTTGATGAGTCAACCCCGTGTTTCAAGGTATTTTAAGACTATACACCTCGCAGGAAATACAGAGAGAGAGCCTGTTAGGCCAGCAAGTTTCATCACCTTTATGTTAGCCGGGAATTGTGGGTTTTGTTTTATGAAGATGGCACGCAGCATTCCAGTTTTAAGCTCCGTTTGTTTCTCACTGGTCGCCACCACATTGGCAGCTTGGGCAGAAAACTACCCCCTCGACAGCATTGACTTTGACTCCCAAGGACAACGCACCCACATCACCCTGCACACCGGCAGCATTGTCCCCGTTGATAAAATCCTGGTCAGCCGCGACAAAATGATGATCGATATCGATCAAGTCGATGCGACTCAAACCATCAGAACCAACTTTGCAAACGCTGAAAACATCAGCCACGTCGTCATTCAGCCCCTAAACGACCACAAAGTGCGCCTCATTATCCGGGGTGAAAATATGGAAAGTCCCAGCATCGCCTTCGATAAAATCGACTCCGGCAGCAATGAACGCAGCAGCCTCGTAACCCACGCATTATCGGAGCGTCAGCCTACTCCCATAGCTGTCAAAGCGAAACCTGCTGTAAAATCCCAAGCTGTAATGACAACACCTCAAGCGGCTTCCGCCAAAGCAGTTTCCAATGCTCTAAGTGATCCTGAATTGGCTAGCGATCCCAGCTTAGATAGCACCTTAGATGAAAACTACGTTGCGCCTATCGTTGCTCCCAAAACCGCACACACACCAACCGTTACTCGCAAAACATTGAGCGACATGCCTGCTCCTACCGGCTTGATAAAAGAAGATATATCCGTTCAAGAGCCCGCAGCAGCAACGAACTCTACTGACTTATTACAAAAAGTCCTCAGTAAACTCCCGGCTGGAGCTTTAAACTTTATTCCTTACGGCGCCTTATTCCTTGTTCTCAGCGCTCTCGGCCTCTTAGTCGGACAAAAATTCAGAGCCCACAAGAAAAATGCTGACGAAAATCTCGATGATCAAGAATGGATGGAGTCAGTTGGCAGTGATGCAGGTCGCATCAATGGCCGTCAAAGCTTCAGAGAAATGGCGAATGCCTACCGCACCCGTCATCAGGGCTCCATTCCAGAACCCCGCAGCACAAGCATCTCGGAACCCCAACGTCGGGAAGACATAATTGGTCTCGGTGCAATGCAACCCGGTACATCCCAAACACCCGCTCTTCCTAAAACATCTGCCGCTCAGCTCGCAGCACTCAAAGCTCAATTACCCAGCAAAAAAGATGGCTTCGGTGCTCAACAGCTTGAGAAAATGCTCGACATTATTCAAAAAGAAGCGACTGGTAAAGCAGCACCGGCCAGCTTACCCGCTCCCCAACCTAAAAAACGCGGTGTGAATCCTTATGTTCCCCCAGTAGCTAACCGAGCAAATGAAATTCAAAAAGCTGCTAGCCAAGCTCGTAACAATGCTATCAGCGCTCCAGCAGTGAATCGTCCCGTAAACCGCGCCGCTGCGGCAGGCCCCACTAAGCAACAAGTTCTCAGCAACGCGGAAAAAACCCGGAATGCCTTGAACAGCCAAGGGATGAACAATCAACAAGGCCCGTTGCCCAGCAACCCCCAAGTTCTCGACTTCCTCCGTAATGTCGCAGACTTAATGGAAAAAGAAGGCAAACCCGCGATTGCACAAAATATTCAACGCAACTTGGGCTCTCAATCCAAACTTCCTCGCTAAACAAGCAAACCCAGTCAAAGCAATGGAAATCGAAAAGTCAGAGAGATTCAATTCTTTCTGACTTTTTGCATTATGAGGCAATTTAAGTTGATTTTTTGCCAGTATTGGAATGCATAATTTTTTTGAAATACGTTAAATCCATCTGAGGAGAAAGGGGTTCTTTTGCCTGAGCATCGGAATTTTTGAGGCGCTCAATGCCAGCATAGACTTGAGGACAATCCGGCTGAAAACGGAGTAAGTCCTGAAACGTCGACAAGGCAACATCTCGCAATCCATCAGCCTCTTGAGCGACTGCCCGATAATAGAGATTCACCTCGTTATCACCATAAAGAACGGTGGAAATATCCATCATATCGAGGCATTCTCCGGGTCGTCCACAATGATAGTAAAAGGCACCCAAAACCGACCATAAATCCGGCAGGCTATAGAGCAGGAATAAATTAGAACGCACGCGATTCAAAACCCGGATCAGCTCCTGCTTATGTCGCTCGCTCAATTGTGGAATTGTCGGGATTAAGCGAGGTCCAGAGAGGAAAAGAGCCATCGGCTCATAGCGACTTTCCTCTAAATGCGCCACAAAAGCGCGAAGCTGATTTCCTGGATCAATTTTATCGACGGTTAAGTACATGGCATAACAATGGTTTAGCACCACATTTTGCTTCACCAGATTTTCCTCGAAGTAATATCGAGTTTGCTCTAAAGAAGAGGCATTTTCCGGAAGCAAGATATTGAGATTCGTTATTAAGCGAGAATCTTGCGTTTGCAGGCTTTGCCCGCCTTGATTGGCGATATAGTCTCGAATCGCGTGGAAATTCACGAAGAAAGAAAAGCCTTCGCCATGGACATCATAATTAAGTTGAGTACCGACTTCCGAAAGCTGGGTGACGCCTTTATCGGATGACAAAATAATGAGCTGACCGCCCGCAATTTTCTGCAAGTTATGGATGCAGGTGAGCGCGCCAATTGGAAATATGAAAGGCGTGTCGTTTAACTGTTCCTGATAGTTTTGCAATAGCGCATTAAAGGCCGCTTCCTTGTAATACGGTAACTCGATTGGGACTGCATTTTCGAAGTAACGTAAATGACTCATACTGAGCGGATCGCTTTCCGAGAGCGTTTCGCTGAGTTCCCGAAAAAAGCTGAGACGAACCTCGTACAGGGTTTTAGCTTTCACCATAAAGAGATCGTGGCGAATGGAGTCAAAGAAATAATTCCCCAGTACCACTAACGGATTTTTCAATGTGCTTTTATTCAACATAACATCACTGCCAGCCAGTTGAATCAATTCATCATTTTCGGGTCGAAACACTGAAAAGTGAAGTTTCCCGGATTCTAAAAAGGGCCTAAAGCGGGGCTGGTTGCTCCAAGCGTGAAAGTTCATATCTGAAAAATCGCTGAGAACATACTGGATATTTAAATCGCTTAAGGCTTTGAAATAGGTAATTTTGCTATAAAAGGCTTCCAAAAAATGGGCGGCAAAACAGCCCGATCCGGCAGCAAGCTCTACGATATAGAGAGGGGCATTGGGATTGAGGAGGGGCAGACTATCGCGCAATACCGAGATGATTAAATCAGCGTAGACCTCAGCAATCAGACGGTTATTGGTCGCATAGGACGGCATATCGTCCCAGGCATTTATTTTTTGATGCCGATAGAAGTTTTCAAGCAAGGGCCAGAGCACACTATCAGAAAGCGCTTTGTCATTATCCACAATTTGAAAAGGCTTACCGTCACCTGAAATAACCTGACTGATACGCGGATACAAGCCGGAATGCTGCATGGATCGAATGGTCCTCTCTATAACCCCATCATTATCCTAATTTTTTGAAGGCAAGACATCCTCCCTCTATGGAAAGCCTTTTGCATTTCTTTTACTTTAGATTTGAAAAAGATAAAAGGCTTGCTAGGTCGCACTGAAAGCTATGAATTAAAGCCTTTAGCTTGGTATTTCTTTTTGTACACCCATCTGTCTTTCCCCTTTATTACGTTGATTTTGGAAGTTGATGTTTGTTTCCCCTGGAATATCCGAGCTGCGGTCCATGGCCCGCTTTACCCTGCCCGGTGGTAGGAGATCTGATTCCACTCACAGATCAATTGGAGCCTGTTTGCGAACGGCTAGAAAGGAGTCCGTTATTAACCCAAACGA
>Ga0190273_10000070_pt1 | contig 56190 bp, 45 predicted proteins | sample Popmic504IS_FD_134513 | JGI IMG/M metagenome (GOLD analysis project Ga0190273, IMG submission 134513) | Populus adjacent soil microbial communities from riparian zone of Shoshone River, Wyoming, USA - 504 IS | ecosystem: Environmental > Terrestrial > Soil > Riparian zone > Trees stand | place...
GAACTGCCGCGGGCCAATGGCCTTCCCGCGCTGAGGGCGGTCATCGACTGGATCCGGGCGGGCGACCTGCCGGTCTCCTTCCCGTTCGAGTTCCGGTGGGCGGCCGGCGACGACATCTGGCTCAGCCCGTTCAACCGCGGCGACGGCGCCTCGATCTCGATGCACCAGTACGCGAAGATGCCCTGGCGCGAGCTGTTCAGCGAGGCGGAAGCCATCTTCCGCGACCATGGCGGGCGGCCGCACTGGGCCAAGCGGCATACGCTGACCCGGGCCGACGTCGACGCCCTCTATCCCATGGCCGAGCGGTTCCGCGAGGTTCGCTGCGGCGTTGATCCTCAGGGCAAGTTCCTCAATCAACACCTCGCCGAGCTGTTCCAATGACCGTGTCCGACGACCGCCGCCTGCACGCCCACCTGATCGGACGCCAGGGCTCGCGCGCCGACCTGAACACGCCGGTCCTGGCCGTTGAACTGGAGGCGCTGGACCGCAACATCGCGCGCATGGCCGAGCTCGCCGCCGCGCGCGGCGTTCGCCTCAAGCCGCACGCCAAGACCCACAAGAGCGCCGACATCGCCCGCCGCCAGATCGCCGCCGGCGCCGTGGGCGTCTGCTGCGCCAAGCTTGGCGAGGCCGAAGCGCTGGCGGTGGAGGGCGTCGGCAGGCTGCACATCACCTCGCCAGTGGTCTCGCGGCCGGGCATCGAGCGGCTGGTCGCGCTGAACGGGACGAGCGAGGGCCTGTCCGTCGTGGCTGACGCCATCGGCAACGTCGACGATCTGGCCGCGGCGGCTTCGGCCGAGCGGCCGCTCACCATATTCGTCGACATCGACCCCGGCATCCACCGCACCGGCGTCGCCTCGGCTGAAGCGGCGGTGGCGCTCGCCGGGCAGATCCAGAGCCACGCCTCCCTGCGCTACGGCGGCGTGCAGATGTATTGCGGGCGCGAGCAGCACATCGAGAACTACGCCGATCGCCGCGAGGCCATCGTCGAGCGCACCGGCTACCTGCGCCAAGTCCTCGAAGCGCTGGAGGCGGCGGGCGCGCCGGCGGAGGTGATCACCGGCGGCGGCACGGGCACTCACCGCATCGACCTCGAGCTCGGCGTGCTGACCGAGCTGCAGGTCGGCAGCTACATCTTCATGGACGACCAGTACGTCGCCTGCGACTTGACGGGTGATGGGGACCAGCCATTCGAGCGCAGCCTGTTCGTCGAGTCGCGCGTGGTGAGCGCCAGCGCGCACGGCCTCGTCACGCTCGACGCGGGCTTCAAGGCCTTCGCCACCGAGGGCGAGCCGCCGACGACGCCGCAGGGCCGCTACTTCTTCATGGGCGACGAGCACGGCGCGCTGATCGGCGAGGGTGTGGAGACGCGCCTGGCCATCGGCGACATGGTGCGCCTGAACCCGCCCCACTGCGACCCCACGGTCGACCTCTACGACAGCTACCATGTGCTGCGCGGCGACGATCTCGCCGACATCTGGCCGGTCACCGCTCGTGGTCAGTCACGCTGAACACGGCCAATCGCCTAATCAGGAAACCCCCTCGTCCAACCTCGGGCTGATCCGCAGCGCCGTGATCTGGTTGCGCTGCCGCCTCAGCACCTGGAACCTGTGCCGGTGGAAGATGAAGGTCTGGCCCGGGTCGGGGATGGTCTGGGCTTCGTGCAGGACGAGGCCGGCGATGGTCACCGCCTCGTCGTCGGGCAGGTCCCAGTCCATGGCGCGGTTGAGTTCGCGGATCGTAACCTGGCCGTCGACGTGGACCGAGCCGTCGGGCTGGCGGCGAACGCCCTGGATGGCGACGTCGTGCTCGTCCTCGATCTCGCCGACGATCTCCTCGAGGATGTCCTCCAGCGTGATCAGGCCCTGCAGCGCGCCGTATTCGTCGACCACCAGCGCGAAGTGGGCGCGGCGCTTGAGGAAGGCGTTGAGCTGGTCCTTGAGCTTGGTGGTGTCGGGGATGAACCACGGCTCACGGACGATGGCCGGGATGTCGAGCTTGCCGGCCCGGCCGTCCGCCTCCGCCAGCGCCCGCAGCAGGTCCTTGGCGTGTAGGACGCCGACGATGTTCTCCGGCTCGTCCCGATAGAGCGGCAGGCGCGAATGGCCGGCGTCGAGGGCCGCCTTGACCAGCTCCTTGGGAGCCAGGTCGGCGTCGAGCAGCGTGATCTGCTTGCGGTGAACCATGACCTCGGAGACGTCCATTTCCGACAGGTCCAGCACGCCGCCCAGCATCCGCCGGTCGCCGCCTTCGACGAGGCCTTCAGAGTGGTGGTATTCGACCGCGCCCCTGATCTCCTCGTGCGCCGCCAGCACGTCGGTCTCCATCGACAGCTGGATGCCGAACAGGCCCAGCGTCTTGCGCACGACGAACTGGGCCGCGAAGGCGATCGGGCCGAACACCTTGACCACCACATAGGTCGGCCAGCTCATCGCCCGCGCCACGTCCTCGGCCCGGGTGATGGCCAGGGTCTTGGGCAGGATCTCGGCGAAGATGACGATCAGCACGGTCATGATCGCCGTGGCGATGGCCACACCCCAGGCGCCCGGCACCGCCCGCGACAGCACCGTGGTGGTCAGCGCCGAGGCCAGGATGTTGATGACGTTGTTGGAGAGCAGGATCGCCCCGATCATCCGCTCCTGGTCCGACAGCAGGACGTTGACCCGGGCGGCCGACTTGTCGCCGTCGCGCTCCAGCTGGTGCATGCGGCCCCGGCTGGCGGCAGTCATCGAGGTCTCCGCCGCCGAGATGAGGGCCGACATGCCCAGCAGCACCACCAGCGTCGGCGCCAGCGCCGCGAGTATGGCCCAGATCACGGCAAAGCTCCTTCCGCGATCAGGAACGCGCGAAGCTGGCCTGCGTCCACGCCCCTGGCCACGAAGGCGTCGCCGATGGCGCGGGCCAGCACGAAGGTCAGGGCGCCGCCCTCGGCCTTCTTGTCCTGCGCCATGTGGCCGATGAGGCGGTCAGCGGAGAAGGGGTGTCCAGGTATGTCGGCCAGCCGCGTCGGCAGGTGGCACGGCTTCAGCGCCGCCTCGACGCGGTCCGCGTCGGCCGCTGGACAGTGGCCAAGGTAGGCTGAGAACCGGAACGCCAGCGCGCAGCCAGCCGCGACTGCCTCACCGTGCTTGAGCGCCTCGCCGTAGCCATTCTCGGCCTCCAGCGCGTGGGCGAAGGTGTGGCCGAGATTGAGCAGCGCCCGCCGTCCAGCCTCGCGTTCGTCCTCGGCGACGATCTCGGCCTTCATCTCGACGGAGCGGACGATGGCGTGGGCCAGTTCGGTATTCTCGGCGTGCAACACCTTGCAGCCGTGCGTCTCCAGCCACTCGAAGAAGGCCGCGTCGCCCAGCATCCCGTACTTGATGACCTCGGCGTATCCGGCCCGCATCTCGCGCTCGGGCAGGGTGGCGAGCACGTCGAGGTCGGCCAGCACCAACTTGGGCTGATGGAAGGCGCCGATCAGGTTCTTGCCGCGCGCGGTGTCGATGGCCGTCTTGCCGCCCACTGACGAGTCCACCTGCGCCAGCAGCGTCGTCGGAATCTGGATGAAGTCGATGCCGCGCTTGTAGATCGAGGCGGCAAATCCCGCGAGGTCGCCGACCACACCGCCGCCGAAGGCCACGATGATGTCGCCGCGGTCGAGTTCCAGCGCCAGCAGCTGCTCGGTCAGGCTCGCCAGCCCCCCCCAGCTCTTGGACTCCTCGCCCGCCGGGATGACGATCAGGTCAGTGGCGATGCCGGCCTTCTCCAGCGCCACCGCCAGCCGCTCGCCGTGATGGTCGGCGACGTTCTGGTCGGTGACGACGGCGGTGCGGAGACGCTTGAGCAGCGGCGCGATGTGTTTGCCGGCCCGGTCGATCAGGCCGGAGCCGACGATGACGTCATACGAGCGGCCGCTCAGGCTGACGGGAATGGCGCGGGTCATGCGCTTACCCTGGCGAAGTGCTGGTTCAGGGCGGTGAGGATGGCTTCGACGGCTGCCTGGTGGGGCGTCTCGCCGGTTTCCACGACGATGTCGGCCTCGGCATAGACCGGATAGCGCACCGCCGCCTGCTCGTTGAGGACCGTCAGCGGGTCCTTGCCGGCCACCAGCGGTCGGTCGGTCTTGCGGGCGATGCGCTTGGCCAACAGCTCCAGGTCGCCCTTCAGCCAGACGGACACCGCCTTGTCCTTGATCAGGGCGCGGGTCTGCTCGTTCATGAAGGCGCCGCCGCCCGTCGCCAGAACATGGGGCGCTTCATCGAGCAGCCGGGCGATGACCTTGCGTTCGCCCTCGCGGAAGGCGGGCTCGCCGTATTCGGCGAAGATGTCGGCTATGGAGCGGCCGGCGGCGGCCTCGACCTCGGCGTCGGCGTCGCGGAACGGTACGCCCAGCGCCCCGGCCAGACGGCGGCCGATGGACGATTTGCCGACCCCCATCAGCCCCACGAGGGCGATAGTCTTGCGGCGAAGGGCGGGATCGGCGGTCATGGCCGCCTGCCGTTTACACGAGGCCGCGCGTCGGCGCCAACGCATGCTAGGATTCGCGCATGAGCGCAGCCGGCTGGATCGAGGCCTTTCTGGAGATGATGGCGGTTGAGCGCTCGGCCGCCCGGAACACCATCACCGCCTATGGCAAGGACCTGGAGGACGCGCAGGGCTTCCTCAGCGGGCGGGGCAGGGACCTCGCCGACGCCTCGCTGGAGGATGTCGAGGCCTACTTCGGCGCGCTGTCGGCCCGGGGGCTTTCACCCGCCACGGCCGCGCGCCGCCGCGCTTCGGTGCGGCAGTTCTATCGCTTCGTGCTGGGGGAGGGCTGGCGCAAGGACGATCCCTCCCGCCGGGTCGACGCGCCGAAGAAGGGCCGGCCTCTGCCCAAGGTGCTATCCCGCGACGAGGTCGACCGCCTGATTGCCGCCGCCACCGCCCGGGACGGAGCCCAGGGCCTGCGCGTCGCCTGCATGATCGAGCTGCTCTACGCCTCCGGCATGCGGATTTCGGAACTCTTGGCCCTGCCGATGGCGGCGCTGGCCCGCGATCCGGCCTACCTGATCGTCAAGGGCAAGGGCGGCAAGGAACGGCTGGCGCCCCTCAACGAGGCTGCCCGTTCGGCGGTGCGCGCCTACCTGCCGGCCCGAAAGTCGTTCTTCGCGAAGGGCGTCAAGGAAAGCCCCTGGCTGTTCCCCTCGCGCGGCAAGGGCGGGCGGCTGACCGGCCGCCGGTTCTCGCAACTGCTGGAGGAAGCCGCCGTCGCCGCCGGCATCGACCCCACCAAGGTCAGCCCCCACGTCCTGCGGCACGCCTTCGCCACCCATCTGCTGGAAGGCGGCGCCGACCTGCGCGTCGTCCAGACCCTGCTCGGCCACGCCGACATCGCCACCACCCAGATCTACACCCACGTCGCCGAAGGCCGCCTGCGCGAGGTGGTGGAGACCAAGCACCCCCTCGCGCGCAAGCGTTAGCCAGCAAAGCTTCCAGGAGCCGCATGCCCAACCTCAATTCGATCGTCCTGGTGCAGCTAGGTCAGAGCGCGATTACCCTGGGCGGCCTGCTGATGGCGCTGGCCGTCATCGTGGCGGCCGCCGTGCTCGCTCGTTTCGCCCGGATCGCCCTGAGCCGGCTGCGCGTCCGTCAGGGGCGCAACTCCAGCGCCGTCTTCATCGCCGAAAAGCTGGTCACCTACGGCATCGTCGTCATCGGCGTGATCGCGGGCCTGTCGACCGCGGGGCTGAACCTGTCCTCGCTGGCGGTATTCGCCGGCGCGCTGGGCGTCGGCGTCGGGCTCGGCTTGCAGGGGGTGGTGAAGGAGTTCGTCTCCGGCCTGGTGCTGATCTTCGACCGGGTGGTCAACATCGGCGACTATATCGAGCTGGAGAACGGCACCCGCGGCCTGGTGCAGGAGATCGGTCCGCGCGCCACCCGCCTGCGCAACAACGACAACGTCGATGTCATCGTCCCCAACTCAAAGCTGGTCGAGAACGCGGTCATCAACTGGACCCTGCGCGGCGAGACCCGGCGGATGCACATTCCGTTCGACGTCGCCTACGGCTCGAACAAGGACAAGGTCCGCGACGCGGTGCTGAAAGCCGCCGCCGACGTGCCCTTCACCATGCCCGAGACCGAGACGCGCAAGTCCCAGGTGTGGCTGGTCGGCTTCGGCGACAGCGCCCTGCATTTCGAACTCGTCGTGTGGCCGACCCTCGACGCCGCCAAGCGGCCGCAGTCGATGCGCGCCGCCTACACCTGGGCGATCGAGGACGCCCTGCGGCTCCAAGGCATCGAAATACCCTTCGCCCAGCATGACATCCGCCTGCGCAGTCTGTTTGGAGAGGAGGGCATCGACGCCCTGAAGGCGCTGAAGCTCGTCCCCGAAGAACACGCCGCGCCGACCGAAGCGCCGTCGTCCTCGCCCAACGACGCCGCCGAAGACCTGATCCGCAGCGTCAAGGAGCGGGACATCGAGCCGCCGGACGAACCCGCCCAGCCTTGACGCACTGCAGCATCGGCTCCAAACCTGCGGCGTTCTTGGGGAGACGCTGCGATGCAAAAGACGCCGAGGGGATTTTTCAAGCCGCTGGCCATCGGGGCGCCCGCGCCGCTGCGTGAGCTGCCGGTCCGCGTCGAGCGGATGATCCACTTCGTGCCGCCGCACCTCGAAAAGGTCCGCGCCAAGGTCCCGGAGATGGCCAAGAGCGTCGACGTCATCCTCGGCAACCTCGAAGACGCCATTCCCGCCGACGCCAAGGAAGCGGCCCGCGCCGGCTTCATCGAAATGGCCAACGCCGCCGACTACGCCGCCATGGGTGTGGGGCTGTGGACGCGGGTCAACTGCCTCAACTCCCCCTGGCACCTGGACGACGTCAGCCAGATCGTCGCCGGCGTCGGCGACCGGCTCGACGTGATGATGATCCCCAAGGTCGAGGGGCCGTGGGACATTCACTACATTGACCAGCAGCTGGCCTTGCTGGAAGCCAGGCACGGACTGAAGAAGCCGATCCTGCTGCACGCGATCCTCGAGACCGCCGAGGGCGTCAACAACGTCGAGGCCATCGCCGGCGCCAGCCCGCGCATGCAGGGCATCAGCCTGGGCCCGGCCGATCTGGCCGCCTCGCGTTCGATGAAGACCACCCGCGTCGGCGGCGGCCACCCCTTCTACAAGGTCATCGAAGACCCCCGCGAGGATGGCCAGCCCAGAGCCGCCGCCCAGCAGGATATCTGGCACTACACCTTCGCCAAGATGGTCGACGCCTGCGCCGCCTACGGCATCAAGGCCTTCTACGGCCCGTTCGGCGACATCGCCGACCTGGAAGCGTGCGAACAGCAGTTCCGCAATGCGTTCCTCCTGGGCTGCGCCGGCGCCTGGTCGCTGCACCCCAACCAGATCGCCGTGGCGAAGAAGGTGTTCTCACCGGACCCCGGCGAAGTCGCCTTCGCCAAGCGCATCCTCGAAGGCATGCCGGACGGCTCGGGCGTGGTCATGCTCGACGGCAAGATGCAGGACGACGCCACCTGGAAACAGGCCAAGGTCATGGTGGATTGCGCCAAACAGATTGCGGCAAAGGATGCTGAGTACGCGGAGCTGTACGGATTATAACCCACACTCCGCTCATCCCCGCGAAAGCGGGGACCCAGGCTTTTTCTGAAAGCCTCGCGCTCTACGATAAAACACCTGGGTCCCCGCTTTCGCGGGGATGAGCGGGGGAGTGGATCAATCCCCAGTCTTGCTGTTCGGGTCCGACAGCTTCTTCGATTCCGGCGAGTTCTCCTGCCGCAGGAAGATGCCGAGCACGACCAGGGCGGCGACGGAGAGGAATTCGCTCTGCCAGTTCTGGAATGACTGGAACCAGAACTCAGCGCTGGCGAGGTGTTCCAGAACCGTCGGCGCAAGCTCGCCGTGGGTCAGCGCGTCCTCGCCGGCCTCCTTCGTCGAGCCGAGCAGATGCAGGACGAACGACATCAGGAACAGCAGGAAGAGCGCCAGTCCAAGGCTGTTGGCGTAGAGCCAGAGCTGGAAGCGGTTGCCGCCCACCTTCTCCAGCGCCTTGTTGCGCTCGCGAGTGGTGGCGCCCTTCCTCGCCTGCGGGCTCACATCGGGGTCGTCGGATTCCGGTGAACCGCGCTGATAGAGGTACGCCGTCAGGACGACATAGACCGACATCTGCAGGAACTCGCTCTCCCAGTTCTCGAAGACGCTGGAGATGAACTGACCGGAGACCAGGTACTGCGAGAGAGCCAGCTGTGTCTGGTGGTGGCTGACCTGCTCGTGGTTGTAGGTGCCCCAGCCGGCCAGCGCATGGCCGACGATGCTGACGGCGAACAGGGTCATCAGGGCGATGGTCAGGCCGTTGTCGCGTAGGAAGCTGCGCTGCATGCACGATCAATGACCGGCCACGGCGCAGGTTCCGGCCGCCAGCCCCGGCGCACTTGTGACGATTCCGCTTCCCGCCTAGTTTGCGCGGGCTTCCCCCGGGCGCTTCGCAGGATTCATGGACCGGCATTACCTCGACTTCGAGCGCCCGATCGCCGAGCTGGAAGGCAAGATCGAGGAGCTATCGAAGCTCTCCGATGAGGCCGGCGCCGGATCGTTCGAAAGCGAGATCGAGGCCCTGCGCGCCCGCACCACGGAGCTGCGCCGCGAAGCCTACGCTCGGCTTGACCCCTGGCAGAAGACGCAAGTCGCCCGCCACCCGGAGCGGCCGCACTTTTCCCACTACGTCACCGCTCTGATCGAGGAGTTCGTCGAACTGCGCGGCGACCGCAAGTTCGCCGATGACCAGGCCATCGTCGGCGGCCTCGGCCGTTTCCGCGGCGTGCCGGTCGTGGTCATGGGCCACGAGAAGGGCCACGACACCACCACGCGCCTGAAGCACAACTTCGGCATGGCCAGGCCCGAGGGCTACCGCAAGGCGGTGCGCCTGATGGACATGGCCGAGCGCTTCGGCATGCCGGTGATCAGCTTCGTCGACACCGCCGGCGCCTATCCCGGCCTCGGCGCCGAGGAGCGCGGGCAGGCCGAGGCCATCGCCCGCTGCACCGAGCGCTGCCTGACGCTGCAGGTGCCGATGGTCACCACCATCACCGGCGAAGGCGGTTCGGGCGGGGCCATCGCGCTGGCCGGCGCCAACCGGGTGCTGATCCTCGAGCACTCGGTCTATTCGGTGATCTCGCCGGAGGGCGCGGCCTCGATCCTCTGGCGTGACGGCGCGCGGGCGCAGGACGCCGCCGAGCAGATGAAGATCACCGCCCAGGACCTGATCGGCATGGGCGTTGTCGACCGCATCATCGAAGAGCCGGCGGGGGGCGCGCACTCGGACCCCGAAGCCGCCATCGGCGCGGTGGGCGATGCGGTCGAGGAGGAGCTGAACAGCCTCTCCAACCTCGGCTCGGGTGAGCTGCAGTCGCAGCGGGCGGAGCGGTTCTACGCCATCGGCCGGCAGGGGCTTGCCTGACCTAAAGGGAAGGCCGCAATAGTCTCCGCAAGAAGGAGACAGCCATGGCCATCCGCACCCGCTTCACTGAGATGTTCGGCGTCGAGCACCCCATCGCCCAGGGCGGCATGCAGTGGGTGGGCAAGGCCGAGCTGGTCTCCGCCGTCGCCAACGCCGGCGCGCTCGGCTTCATCACGGCGCTCACGCAGCCCACCCCCGAAGCGCTGGCGAAAGAGATCGCCCGCACGAAGGAGATGACCGACAAGCCGTTCGGCGTGAACCTGACCATCCTGCCGGCGATCACCCCGCCGCCCTACGCCGAGTACCGCGCCGCCATTATCGAGAGCGGCGTCAAGATCGTCGAGACCGCCGGCTACAAGCCGCAGGAGCACGTCGACGACTTCAAGCAGCACGGCATCAAGATCATCCACAAATGCACCGCCGTCCGTCACGCGCTTTCGGCTGAGCGGATGGGCGTCGACGCCATTTCCATCGACGGCTTCGAGTGCGCCGGCCACCCCGGCGAGGACGACATCCCCGGCCTGATCCTGATCCCGGTTGCGGCCGACAAGGTGAAGATCCCGATGCTGGCCTCCGGCGGCTTCGGCGATGCGCGCGGGCTTGTGGCGGCGCTGGCGCTGGGCGCGGACGGCATCAACATGGGCACCCGCTTCTGCGCCACGCAGGAAGCGCCCATCCACAACAACTTCAAGCAGCAGATGGTCGCCAACGACGAACGCGGCACCGACCTGATCTTCCGCACCCTTCACAACACCGCCCGTGTGGCCAAGAACGCCATCTCTCAGCAGGTGGTCGAGATCGAGCGGGCCGGCGGCGCCAAGTTCGAGGACGTCAAGGACCTAGTCGCCGGCGTGCGCGGCCGAAGGGCGCTGGAGACCGGCGAAACCGATGACGGCATCTGGTCGGCCGGCATGATCCAGGGCCTGATCCACGACGTCCCGACCGTCCACGACCTCATCGACCGCATCGTCACCGAGGCCGAGGAGATCATCCGCGGGCGGTTGGAAGGAATGCTGAGCGGCCGAGCGATGGCGGCGGAGTAGCACCACCTCGGTCCTCGGGCTTGTCCCGAGGACCCCTCTATCGGCCGCTTGAATCGTGCAAGCACGTCTACTGCCTCGCAGCGGAGGCAGGGGTCCTAGGCACAAGGCCTAGGATGACGATGCTTATTTGATTGCCTTCAGCGCCTCGCCGAGTTCATCGACCATCTCAGGCGTGGTCGCCCAGCTGCACATGAATCGAACGGTGCCGTCGAGGAAGCGATAGACGAACCAGCCATGCTCGCGCAGGCGGTAGAGGGCCGTCTCGTCCATGTCAACGAAGAGACCGTTGGCTTCGACCGGGTGGATGATGGGGAAGGGCATCAGTTCTGCGAGGCGCTGGGCCATGGCGTTGGCGTGATGGGCGCGCTTCAGCCACGGCACACCTTCGCCGAGCAGGCCGAGCCACGGCGCGGCGAGGAAGCGGCCCTTCGAGACCAGCTGGCCGGCGTGTTTCAGCCGCGCGTCGAAGCGGCGGGACATTTGTTTGTCGAAGAGGACGATGGCTTCGGAGGGCGTCGAGCCGGCTTTGGTGCCTCCCATGACCAGGATGTCGACACCGCTCTTGGCGATGGTCTTCAGGCCGAACCCCGCCGCGGCCGCGCCGGCCAGCCTCGCGCCGTCGAGGTGGACGCCATAGCCCTTCGACTTCACCGGCTTGATCAGCGCCTTGAGCTGGACCTCGCTATAGACAGTGCCGTACTCGGTGGCGTTGGTCAGCGACAGGGCGGCGGGCGATTGGCGATAGGAGACGTCCGGCTGAGCTAGGACGTCGATCAGCGCCTTGGGGTCGATGCGACCGGACTCGCCGGGCAGGGTGATCAGGCCTACGCCCGAGCCGAAGAAGCCCGGCGCACCGGTCTCGTCAGTGCAGACGTGGGCGTGGGCGTGGGCCAGCACCGCCTCGTGCGGCTGCGCCAGGCACGCCAGCGACAGGGCGTTGGCGGCGGTGCCGGAGGCCACGAAACGCACCTCGGCGTCCGCGTCCAGCAACTCCCGGATCAGGTCGGCGGCGCGGGACGAAATGGGATCGGTCCCATAGCCCGACGCGGAGCCCTCATTAGCAGCGACCAGCGCCTCCAGCGCCTCGGGCATGGCGCCGGCGACGTTGTCGGAGGCGAAATCGTGGCGGGCTGTCATCCAGCCTCTCTAGCCCACGCGCGCACGTCGTCAACGAACAGGTCCGGCTCCTCCATGGCGGCGAAGTGGCCGCCGCGCGGCATCTCGCTCCAGCGGGTGATGTTGTAGGCCCGGTCGGCCCATGAGCGCGGCGGGGCGGTGTAGAGCGGCTCGCCGGGGAAGTTGGCAAAGGCGGTGGGCGTCTCGCAGCGCTCGCCCTCTTTCAGGAACACGCGGCCCTCCTCGACCAGGGCGCGGTAGTACCAGGCGCCGGTCGTGAACGAGCCGGTCATCACATAGATCATGATGTTGGTGAGCAGCCGCTCCAGCGGATAGGCGTACTCGAAACTCTTGGCGCGCAGGTCTGACCAGTCGTGGAAGCGCTCGGCGATCCAGGCGGCCTGCCCGACCGGGTTGCCGGCCGCCAGCCAGGCCACCGACTGTGGCTTGGACACCTGCAGGCGGAAGTAGGCGCCGAGCAGGTCCATCATCGGGCCGGATCTGGCCAGCCAGGCGCCCTCCTCCTCGCTTTGCGGGCCGCCGGGCGGCCGCAGGCCGATCATGTTGAGGTGGATGGCGCGGGCGTGCTGGCCGTGGTCGAGGCCGAGGTAGGAGGTGATCAGCCCGCCCCAGTCGCCGCCCTGGGCCAGATAGCTGTCGTAGCCGAGCACGTCTGTCATCAGGGTATTGAAGAGGCGCGCCGTGCCGCGCTGGCCGAACGGCTTGTCCGGTTTCGACGAGAAGCCGAAGCCCGGCAGGGAGGGGATGACGAGGTCGAAGGCGTCGGCGGCGTCTCCGCCGAACCGGCTCGGGAAGGCCAGCTTCTCGGCCACCTGCCAAAACTCATAGTGGCTGCCCGGCCAGCCGTGGCTGATCAGCAGCGGGCGCTTGCCGCCGGCCTCGCCGATCAGATGGACGAAGTGGATGTCGAAGTCCTCGACCCGGGCGGTGAACTGCGGAAAGCGGTTGAGGTCGGCCACGGCGCCGCGCCAGTCGTACTCGTCCGTCCAGAAGGCGCAGAGCTTCTTCAGGAAGGCCTCGTCGGTCCCGTAATTCCACTCGCCGCCGACCGGCGCGGGCGGGAAGGGATAGGCGCGGACCTGGTCCAGCGCTCCGCCGACTTCGGCTTCGGTCCAGCTGACTTCAAAGGGCTTGATCATCTCGCCAGTGGACGAGCCTTACCCAGCGGCGGTCAAGCCTCGGACCATGGCGCGGGTCAGCTCGGTGCGTAGCGCCGACGGATCGATCTCGGAGGACAGCTTGCCGGCCAGCTGCAGCACCAGGGTGCCATGTAAGATCGACCAGAACATGTGAGCGATCATCGCCGCGTCGCCCTTCAAGAGCCCGGCGTCGATCATCCCCTGCACGTGCCGCGTCTGGGTCCGGCGGGCCCGGGCCTCGGCCTCGACCAGCTCGGGATAGTCGCCCTCGTGCGGCTGCATCAGGTCGAACATCAGCTTGTAAGCGGCGGGCTCGCCCAGCGCGAAATCCACATAGGCGTCGCCCACCGACCGGGAGCGCGCCACCGGATCGCTCTGGCTGTCGTAGGCCGCTTCCAGCGCATCGGCGAAGCGGTTGAAGCCGCCGGCGCGCACTGCCGCGAGGATGGCCTCCTTGTCCCTGAAGTAGCGATAGGGGGTCATCGGGCTGACGCCGAGCTCGGCGGCCAGCTGGCGCATGGTCACCCCGTCCGGCCCGTGCTCGGCGAACAGCCTCTCGGCCGCGCCGCACAGGCGCTCGCGAAAGTCGGCGACATCGGATGGGGACAAAACGCGGGGCATCGGCAAATCACCTCTTGACCCGGCATACCGCTTACATCATAAATTTACAACGTAAGACAGCAGGAGCGGCGACATGGACGGCTCGGTTCGCATCAACCCCTATCTCGACGGCAATTTCGCGCCCGTCCGCTCGGAAGACGACTTCGACCTCACCGTCGTGGGCGAAGTCCCGGACGCGTTGGCGGGGACGCTCTACCGCACCGGCCCCAACCCGCAGTTCGACCCGCGCGACGGCAACCACCACTGGTTCGCCGGCGACGGCATGGTCCACGCCTTTCAGGTCGACGGCGGCAAGGTCCGCTACCGCAACCGCTATGTCCGCACGCCCAAGTGGCTGGCCGAGAACGCCGCCGGCAAGGCGCTGTTCGGGACCTTCGGCAATCCGATGACCACCGACCCCGACTTCATCGGCAAGGACTCAGGGGTGGCCAACACCAACATCGTCTTCCACGCCGGCAAGCTACTGGCCTTGGAAGAGGCGCACAGCCCCTTCGAGATGGACGCCGCCACCCTCGACTCGAAGGGCTACCTCGACTTCGGCGGCAAGTTCACTGCCCACCCGAAGTTCGACCCGGTCACCGGGGAGATGGTGTTCTTCTCCTATTCGACCGGCGTCATGCCCTTCTCCAACACCGTCAGCTACGGCGTCGCCGACGCCAGCGGCAAGCTGACCCGCCGCCAGGATTTCGAGGCGCCCTACTGCTCGATGATCCACGACTTCATGGTGACGCGCGGCCACGTCCTCTTCCCGGTGCTGCCGCTGACCGGCTCGATGCAGCGGGCGATGCAGGGCCTGCCGCCCTTCGCCTGGGAGCCGGAAAAGCCAGCCATGGTGGGCGTGATGGCGCGGGACGCCGACGTCTCGACCATGCGCTGGTTCACCGCGCCGGCTTGCTACGTCTTCCACCCGATGAACGCCTGGGAAGAGCGCGGCAAGATCCACGCCGACGTCATGCGCTATGACACCGCGCCCCTGTTCCCGCTGGCCGACGGCTCGCCGGGCAGGAAGAGCGCCGCCTACCTGACGCGCTGGGTGTTCGACCTGAACTCCGACAGCGACGTGATTCACGAGGAACAGAGCGACGATCTCGCCGGCGAATTCCCCCGCTTCGACGAGCGGTTCGCGATGGGCGCCTACCGCCACGGCTGGATCGGCGGGCAGAGCCGGCGGCCGGGCGACATCCGCACCGACAGCCTCGCCCACCTGGACCTCAAGACCGGCGCCCGGACCACCTGGGTGCTGCCGGAGGGCGACTACGTCTCCGAGCCGGTGTTCACCCCGCGCTCCGCCACCGCCGACGAAGGCGACGGCTGGATCACCGCTGTGGCCTACCGCGGCGAAAATGACCGCAGCGAGCTGCTGGTCTTCGAGGCGCAGGACATTGCGGCCGGCCCCATCGCCACGGCGCTGATGCCCCGCCGCGTGCCGTTCGGCTTCCACGGCAACTGGGTCAACGCCGCCTAGCCAGCGGCAGGTCGTCAAACAGGGAAGGCGCGGCGCTGGTCCGCGCCTTCTCGAGGTTCAGCAGGCGCAGCTTGGTATCCACTCCGCCCGGCGCAGAGAAGCCGCCGGTCTTGCCGCTCGCGGCCAGGATGCGGTGGCAGGGCACGATGGGCGGGAAGGGGTTGAGGCCGAGGCCTCGCCCCACCTCGCGGGCGAGGTTGCGGTCGCCCAGCCGCTCGGCCACCTCGCCGTAGGTGAGGGTCTCGCCGGGCGGGATGGCGCGGGCAATCTCGTAGAGGCGGACGTGCAGCGGCGGGATGGCGCTCATGTCGAGCCGGATGTGCGACAGGTCCGTGGCGCCGTCAGCCATCAGGGCCTGCACGCCTTCAATCGCCTCGGCGGCGAAAGGCGGCGGTTCAGCCTCAACGGCATCAGGCTCCCGCCAGGCCACTGACCGCCTGATCGCGGCTTCGGTCGTTCCGGGCAGCCAGCCGCGCGTTACACCCGCCTCGCTCCAGGCGATCGCGCACCAGCCGAGCGCGGTTTCGAAGACGGCAAAGCTCTTCATCGTCCAACTATGATCCTTCTCTCCTCGCGGGAGAAGACGCACCTACCCACCCATCCGTCATCGTCGGACTTGTTCCAGAGCCTGTCCTCGGGTCGGCCTTCGGCCGAGCCCGGGGGACCCATGAACACAGCGCTTTCCGGCAGACTCACCGCGCATGGGTCCTCGGGACAAGCCCGAGGATGACGGGGGTTGGGAGGTGAGGGGAGAAGGGATAGCGTTTGCTCATGGCTCTCTTCTTCGACGCAGACTGGTTCGACGCCCGGCTGGCCGAGCGGGGTCTCCCGCGCGCCGTGCTCGCCTCGATCAGCGGCATGAGCGAGGCCGACCTCGCGCTGGCGTTCAAGGATCAGCGGGAGCTGTCGACCGCCGAGGTGGCCGCCTTCGCCGAACTGCTGGGCGTCACGCCGGCCGAAGTCGCGCACCATGCCGGGGTGTCGACGCCGACGCCGCAAGGTCCCGGCCTGGAGGAGCGCATCGCCTCGCTTGAGGCGCGTGTGCTGAAGCTGGAAAGCCGGGTCTCGCGGCTGCTGGTCCGCTAGCCTTTGCTGGCCAGCTTGGCGATCTGCGCCTGCATGGCCTCCATCTGCTTCTTCAGCTCGGCGAGCGAGTCGTCGGCCGCGGGCTCGGCCGCCCTGGGCGTTTCCGCCGCCGCCTCATCCGCGCGCGGGAGGCCGAACGGCGAGAACATCTTCATGGCCCGGTCGAACATCGCCAGGTTCTGGCGGATGGTCTCTTCATAGACGCCGGAGCCGGGCAGGCTCGCGCCGGGAAATTGCGTGCGCATCCGCTCCTGCTGCTTGGCGAAGCTGGCCAGCGACAGCTCCAGATAGCTCGGCAGGAAAGCCTGCATGGAATTGCCGTAGAAGCCGATCAGCTGGCGCAGGAACTCGATCGGCAGCAGGTTGGTCCCGCCGCCGCGGTTTTCCTCGTCGAAGATGATCTGAGTCAGCACCGAGCGGGTGATGTCCTCGCCGCTCTTGGCGTCATAGACGACGAAGTCGACCCCCTCCTTGACCATGTCGGACAGGTGCTCGAGCGTGACGTAGGAGCTGGAGGCGGTGTTGTAGAGCCGGCGGTTGGCGTATTTTTTTATGACGACCTTCTCCTCGCCGCCCGTTTCGCCGGTTTCGGGTTTTTCGGACATTTCATTCCCCAGACCGCGGCTTGGCCCGCTTTTCCGCACCGCACTATCGCGGATGCTAAGGCATGACGCTAGTACCTCGCGATCACGCGCCACCGCGACGCCCGCAAAGAGAGGCGTGACGAGAACGCTGCTTTATGCAAGGTGCGCGCAGCACGGACATCTCCGTGGGCGCCGCAACCGCGAACAGACGGCGTCCGCGCAATAAAATTCTCGGGAGTGATCTTCAATGAGTGACATCGTCATCGTCTCCGCCGCCCGCACGCCGGTGGGATCCTTCAACGGCGCGCTGTCGAGCCTGCCCGCGCACGAACTCGGCGCGCTGGCCATCTCCGCCGCCGTGGAGCGGGCCGGGATCACGGCCGCCGACGTCGACGAAGTCATCATGGGCCAGGTGCTGCAGGCCGGCGCCGGCCAGGGCCCGGCCCGCCAGGCCGCGGTGAAGGCCGGTGTGCCGGTGGAGAGCCCGGCCTGGAGCCTCAACCAGCTGTGCGGCTCGGGCCTGCGCGCGGTGGCTCTGGCCGCCCAGCAGATCGCCTCGGGCGACTCCAACGTGGTCGTCGCCGGCGGGCAGGAGAGCATGAGCCAGTCGCCGCACGCGGCCAACATCCGCAACGGCCAGAAGATGGGCGACCTCGGCTTCGTCGACACCATGATCAAGGACGGCCTGTGGGACGCCTTCCACGGCTACCACATGGGCCAGACGGCCGAGAACATCGCCGCCCGCTGGCAGATCACCCGCGAAGACCAGGACCGCTTCGCCACCGCCTCCCAGAACCGCGCTGAAGCGGCTCAAAAGGCCGGCAAGTTCACCGACGAGATCGTCCCGGTGACCATCAAGGGCCGCAAGGGCGACACGGTCGTCGAGAACGACGAGTACATCCGCCACGGCGCGACCTACGAGTCGATGGCTGGCCTGCGCCCCGCCTTCAACAAGGAAGGTTCGGTCACCGCCGCCAACGCCTCGGGCCTCAACGACGGCGCCGCGGCGCTGGTGCTGATGAGCGCCGACGAAGCCAAGAAGCGCGGCCTCAAGCCGCTGGCCCGCATCGCCTCCTGGGCCCACGCCGGCGTCGAGCCGGAGATCATGGGCACCGGCCCGATCCCGGCTTCCCGCAAGGCGCTGGAAAAGGCCGGCTGGTCGGTCGGCGACCTCGACCTCGTGGAGTCCAACGAAGCCTTCGCCGCCCAGTCGCTGTGCGTTCTGCGTGACCTCGGCCTCGACGCCGACAAGGTCAACGTCAACGGCGGCGCCATCGCCATCGGCCACCCGATCGGCGCGTCCGGCGCCCGCATCCTGACCACCCTGCTGCACGAGATGAAGCGCTCCGGCGCCCAGAAGGGCCTCGCGACCCTCTGCGTCGGCGGCGGCATGGGCGTGGCCATGTGCGTCGAGAACTTGAACTGACCGACCTCCGAAGGAGGCGAGTCACCCCGGCGAAAGCCGGGGTCTAAACACGAGACATTGGGGAAATACTGGAATGACTAAAGTCGCATTCGTCACCGGCGGCACGCGCGGTATCGGCCGGGCCATTTCCGAGCGCCTCAAGGCCGACGGCTACAAGGTGGCCGCCGCCTATGCCGGCAACGATGAAGCCGCGCAGGCCACCGCCAAGGATCTCGGCATCATGGTTGTGAAGTGCAACGTCGGCTCGTTCGACGACTGCCAGGCCGCCATCGAGAAGGTCACCGCCGAGCTCGGCCCGGTGGACATCGTCGTCAACAACGCCGGCATCACCAAGGACGGCCTGTTCCACAAGATGTCGTCGGAGCAGTGGAACGAGGTGGTCAACGTCGACCTCAATTCCTGCTTCAACGTCACCCGCCAGGTGATCGACGGGATGCGCGAGCGCGGCTTTGGCCGGGTGATCAACATCTCCTCGATCAACGGCCAGAAGGGCCAGCTCGGGCAGACCAACTACTCCGCCGCCAAGGCCGGCATGATCGGTTTCACCAAGGCGCTGGCCCAGGAGAGCGCCCGCAAGGGCATCACCGTCAACTGCATCTGCCCCGGCTACATCGACACCGACATGGTGGCCGCGGTGCCGGAGAACGTGCTGGCCTCGATCATCGCCGGCATCCCGGTCGGCCGGCTCGGCAAGGCGTCAGAAATCGCCGATGCGGTGTCGTTCCTGGCGAGCGAAAATGCAGGCTTCATTACCGGCTCGACGCTGACCGCCAACGGCGGGCAATACCTGGCCGCCTAAGCGCTGCCGTAGGCTTGCGCCGGCCATCTCCCACGTCCAAGATTCGCCCCAGTCGGGGTGCTAAGGCGTCGGGGATGGTGGCAAGGCCTGCAATTGTAGCGGCTCTCGTCCTGAGCGCGGCCGCTCTGGGCCTGAGCGGCGTTCCCGCCAGGGCTGAAGAGCCCGGGTCGGTGCTCCGCGACGGCCTGTTCGGCTCCTCGCCCAACGCCACCCGCCGCGCCCCCGCGCCCATCGTCGCCCGCTATGTGGCCGAGACCGGCGACCAGTTCGTGCTCGACCGCAGCGCAGGAAGGCCGCTGCTGCGCTTCTACGACGATCCCGAGGTCTGGGCGCTGCAGCCCCAGGCCGGTCCCCGCGGCGACGTCATCTACAAGAACGACCTCGGCCGGCCGGTGCTGCGGGCGACCAAGCTCGGCGGGCTGACCCTGTTCACTCGCGAGCGGCCTGAAGGCGCGGCGGCCGCGCTTGCGGGGCAGTCCAATCCCATCCGGCTGGCGCCCATGGGACCCAACGCGCTCCTTCAAAAGCTCGCCCAGGCCAGCGCCCGCGCCAGTAGAGCCGCCCAGCGGCTGGTTCCTGTCGGCGCCGACGCCACCCCGCAGTCGGCCCCGCTGATCGCCGACGCGGCGCTGCTGGCGGCGGACTCGATGGTGCGGATGTCGCGCCACGCCAACGGACGGTCGGTGCTGAGCCGGATCGAAAAGATCTTCATCGCCCAAGGCAAGCGCCCGGACGCGGCCATCAACAAGGGCGTGCTGGTCATCACCGTCCGTCCCGACATGGGCATCGCCGGCCGGCCGTCCTCCGAGCGCATCGCCTATGCGGTGGGCGGGCGCTAGCCCTTGAAGCTGTCCTTGGCGGCGCGGATTTTCCCAAAGGCCTCATAATCGGCCATGCCGGGCGCTAGCACCGGTGCGCGGAGGAAGGGGTTGGTGGCTTTCTCCAGGCCGATGGTCGTCGGCACCGTGGGTTCGCCGCGCTCACGGGCGGCGAACACCTGCTCGGCCCGAGCCGTCAGCGCCGGAGCCTTGTCCACCGAAAGGGCGAAGCGCGCGTTCGAGGCGGTGTATTCGTGGGCGCAATAGACGGTGGTGTCGTCGGGCATGGCGGCGAGCTTCTGCAGGCTGCCCCACATCTGCGCGGGCGTGCCCTCGAACAGCCGGCCGCAGCCGAGCGCGAACAGGGTGTCGCCGACGAAGGCGATGTGGTCGGCGGCGTCGTGATAGGTGATGTGGCCGAGCGTGTGGCCGCCGGTGTCGATGACGTCCAGCCGCGTCTCGCCCAGCATGACCACGTCGCCGTCCACCACGACGCGGTCGGGCGCGGCGATCTTCTCGACCTCTTGCGGGCCGATCACGAAGGCGCCGGTGGCGGCCTTGATCGCCTCGTTGCCGCCGGCGTGGTCAGGGTGCCAGTGGGTGTTGAGGATCAGGTTCAGCGTCCAGCCGAGCTGCTCCAGCTCGCGCAGGATGGCGGCGGCGTCGGGCGTATCGATGCAGGCGGCCAGGCCCGTGGCCTCGTCGCGGATCAGGAAGCCGTAGTTGTCGGACAGGCACGGGAACTGGTGAACGGTGAGCATCGGCTTCTTCCTGGCGTCATGACCGGACATGTTCCGGCCACGCGTGAACACTAGCCGATATCGGTGTGCATGGGTCCTCGGGACAGCCCGAGGATGACGAATTAGGATATGAGAGCGAACGCGAGGGTCCCCGATGCGCCGTGACGTCCTTGAGCTGCGCGCCTTTTACGCCTCGCCCCTCGGGGCGGCGGCGCGGGAGATGGTGGGGCGCAAGGTGGTCGAGGCGTGGGGCGACGGGCATGGGCTGGACGTGCTCGGGCTCGGCTACGCGACGCCCTTCCTCGATGCGCTGAGACCCAAGGCGCGGCGGGTGGTGGCCGCGATGCCGGCTTCCCAGGGCGTCGAAGTCTGGCCCGGCGGGCGGGGCAACCTGGCGTGCCTCGCCGACGAGTTCTCCCTGCCGCTGCCCAACGCCCTGTTCGACCGCATCCTCTGCGCCCATGCGCTGGAGGAGAGCGACGCCCCGTTGCCGCTGCTCAGGGAAGTGGCCCGGGTGCTGGCGCCGTCCGGCCGCGCCATCGTCGTCGTCGCCGCCCGTAACGGCCTGTGGTCGAACTCGGAAGCCACGCCGTTCGGTCACGGCCGGCCCTACACCCGCCACCAGCTCGAAGCCCTGCTGCGGGAGGCCGACCTGGAGCCGTCCGGCTGGACGCGGGCGCTGTATGTGCCGCCGTTCGGCTGGGCCTCGCGCTGGGCCGACGGCTTCGAGCAGGTGGGTGCGCGGCTGTGGCCCAAGTTCGCCGGGCTGATCCTGATGGAGGCGGTCAAGCAGACCTTCGCCGTCAAGCCCAAGGGCGCCAAGCAGCGGGTGCGGGTGTTCGCGCCGGGCGCCTTGCAGGGCGCGCCGACAGGGGCCGCGCCCGCCCGCGAAGCCGGGCTATTGGAGAAGGGCCCGGTTTTGCCGTAACTTGACGGTGATAACCTTGGAGTCGCGCCCCATGAAAATGATCATCGCCGTCATCAAGCCCAGCCGCCTCGACGCGGTGCTGGAAGCGGTGACCGACGCGGGCGCATCGGGGCTGACGGTGACCGAGGTGCGCGGCTACGGCCGCCAGAAGGGCAAGACCGAAGTCTATCGCGGCGCCGAGTACGAGGTGAAGCTGCTGCCCAAGGTCAAGCTGGAGATCGCCGCGCCCGACGACATCGTGGACGCGGTGATCGAGGCCATCACTCGCACCGCCAACACCGGCAAGATCGGCGACGGCAAGGTGTTCGTGCTCGACCTCGAAAAGGCGCTGCGCATCCGCACCGGCGAGCAGGACGCGGCCGCGATCGCCGGCTAAATCCGCCGCCATTGTGGAGCTTAGGGCCGCCGTCGCGCGTTGACGAGGCGACCCTGTCGGCGGCGGATGGCGTATGTCCCTGGAAATCCCTGTAAAGGCCTTTGCGCCCCCCGCTGTCAGCGCGGAGACCGCCGACCTCAAGTTCCTGAAGGAAGGTGAGACCTGCTGGCGCGTCGAGCAGGCCGACCGGCTGGCGCTGCTAGTCGACGGCGCCGCCTATTTCGCGGCGGCCAAGGCGGCGATCCTCAACGCCAAGCACTCGATCTGGCTGCTGGCCTGGGTGTTCGATCCGCTCACCCGCCTGACCCCCCAACGCAACCGCCGCAGCGGCGATCCCGCCTCGGCCGACCGGCTGGGCCTGCTGCTGCGGCGGCTGGCGTCGCTCAATCCGGCGCTCGACGTGCGCATCCTTGCCTGGGACATGCCGTGGCTGATGGGCGCCTCGCAAGCGCTGCCGTGCCAGCGCGGGCGGGCCTATTTCCTCGGCTCGCGGGTGAAGTACCGGCTCGACCACACGCTGCCGCGCAGCGCCTGCCACCACCAGAAGGTGCTGGTCATCGACGGCCGCGTCGCCTTCGTCAGCGGCGGCGACCTCGGCGCCGACCGCTGGGACACCTGCGACCACGAGGACCACGCCCCCGAGCGGCGGCTGCCCTCCGGAAAGCGCTATCCGGCCCGCCATGAGGTGTCGCTGATGATCGACGGGCCGGCGGTCAGCGTGCTCGGCGACCTGTTCGCCTATCGCTGGCAGCGGGTCACCGGCGAGACGCCGCCCGCGCCGCCGTCGCCGCTGATCTCCGAAGACGACTCGCCCTGGCCAGCTGTCGTCGAGCCCGACATCCGCATGCAGCCGTTCGGCATCGCCCGCACCTTGCCCAAGTGGAAGAAGGAGCCCGGCGCCGAGGAGTGCCTGCACCTGCACCTGGCCTCCATCGCGGCGGCGAAAAAGACCATCTACATCGAGAACCAGTACCTGGCCTCCAGGCTCATCGTCGAGGCGCTGGTCGCGCGGCTGTGTGAGCCGGAGGGACCGGAGATCATCGCCATCGGTCCCAGCCAGAGCCCCAGCTTCTTCGACCAGATGACCATGGACTCGGCCCGGACCATGGCCCTGAACCGGCTGATCAAAGCCGACAACCACGGCCGCTTTTACGCCTTCTGCGCCCGCACGGCGCAGGACCAGCCGGTGATCGTCCATGCCAAGGTCACCATCATCGACGACGACCTGCTGCGCATCGGCTCGGCCAACCTCAACAACCGCTCCACGGGCCTGGACAGCGAGTGCGACATCGCCATCGAAGCGCAGGACGACCCCACCCGCGCCGCCATCCGCGCCTTCCGCAGCCGGGAGATCGCCCACTTCTTGGGCCGCGAGCCTGAGGACGTGGTCGCCGCCATCGCCGAGCACGGCTCTATCGGCAAGGCGATCAATGCGCTGGACGGCGGCCCGACCCGGCGTCTGCGGCCGATCTGCGTCGAGCAGCCGACCGCGATCGCCCGCTTCGTCGCCGGCCGCGCCCTGGGCGATCCCCTGCGCACGGAGGACGCCTGGCAGCCGTGGCTGCGTCGGCGTCACATCAAGCGCGATATTGCGCGCCTGCTGCCTCAGGTCGGGCTGCCGCCGGAATCCTGACCTCCAGGTCGACTACCAGCGGCAGGTGGTCGGACGCCACCCGCGCCAGCGGATCGTAGGGCGAGGTCACCGTCGTCACGTCGATGCCGCCCGACAGGAAGACGTGGTCGATGCGCATGAAGGGAAAGCGCGACGGGAAGGTCGCCGTCGGCGGCGTTCGCCCGCCGAGCTGGGCGTCGCGCATCACCGTCTGCAGCATCCGGTAGGTCTGCGAATAGGGCGTGGCGTTGAAGTCGCCGAGCAGCACGGCCGGGGCGGTGAAGGCATCGGCCATCATCCACCTCTCGCCGAGCAGCGCCGTCACCTGCGCCTGCTGCTCGCCGGGCACAAGGCCAAGGTGGGTGTTGATGATCTGCAGCTCGACGCCGCCGAGATCGACCGCGATCCACACCGCCCCACGCGGCTCCAGCCCCCGGATGCGCGGATAGCCAGGCAGGGGCCCGGCCCGCACCAGCCGCTCGGGCAGGGCGGTGAGGATGGCGTCGCCGTACTGCTCCTCCTCAACATGCAGGGCGGCGTTGAAGTGCGAGCGCATGCCGAGCAGCCCGGCCAGCGCATGGGCCTGGTCGACCCCGCGCGTGCGGGCCCGGCCCACGTCGAGCTCCTGCAGGGCGACGATGTCGGGCCGGCTATGGGCGATCACCGCCGCGACGCGCTCGACGTCCAGCCGCTTGTCCACGCCCACGCAGCGGTGGACGTTGTAGGTCATCAGGCGAAGCTTCATCCGGGCAATAGATCGTTCACCGCGGGCGGTAGGTTCCGCCGGCCTTGCATCATGGCGCGCCGGCCGAGGTTAGCCGACGTTGTGGCCGCCGCATATGAGCGGGAGGCAGGGGTCCGGTCCATGCTTGCGCTTGCGCAAAGGGCAGCGCTTAGTGCCGCCGCGGGAGCCCTCGGCCTGCCGCGCCGCGGAGCCCGACCCTATGCCCACGCCTAATTCGACCGACTGGGGGCCTGATCATCTCAGACTCGCAATCGATGCTGCGCGCGTGGCGCTCTGGTCATGGAACGTCGACAGCAATCGGTTCTCCATGGACGAACGCGCCTTCGAACTCTGGGGGCTTCCCTGGACGCCGGACGTCGAATTCGAGACCCTGTCCGCTCACATCCATCCGGCGGACCGCGACAGGGTCAGGGCCGCCTTCGTTGCAACCCGGTCGGTGGCCGGTCCTTACGAGATCGATTTCCGCATCGTGCTGGGCCACGAAATACGCTGGATTTCAGCCCGCGGCCAAGGCGCCGACGCCGACATTCACAACAGACAGATGTTCGGTATCTTCCTGGACGTAACCGGCAGGAAGCAGGCGGAAGAAGGCCACGAACTGCTCGCCGGCGAGATGAGTCACCGGGTGAAGAACCTGCTGGCGGTCGCGAGCAGCCTCACTCAAATCACATCGCGTTCCGCCACCAACATCAGCGACATGTCGACCATCTTGATCGGGCGATTGACGGCCTTGGGGCGAGCGCACGATCTGGTCAGGCCGCTGCCGGGTCATCAGGGTAAGGCCGCCCTGCTCGGCGACCTGTTTGCCATCCTGCTGGCGCCATATGACGATACCGGAGCCTTTGCCGGGCGCATCCGCGTGGCGGTCCCCCGAATGGGCGTGGGCGAGGTGACGGCCCAGACACTTGCCCTGGCGATCCATGAGCTGGCGACCAACTCGCTCAAACACGGCGCCCTGTCGTGTGAGGAAGGCGCCCTCGACATATCGAGTGTGGCGGACGACGACGATGTGGTCATTACCTGGGCGGAAGCCGGCGGCCCCGAGATCACGAGCGCGCCCACGCTGCAGGGTTTCGGGAGCAAGCTCCTCGAGCGCAGCTTTTCCGAACAGCTGGACGGTACGATTTCGTACGACTGGCAACCCACCGGGCTGATCGCGATCCTGCGCCTCAGCAAAACGCGGCTGGCGAGCTAGTCCAAGCATAGCGGTCAGCGGGATCGTCCCTGACGCCAGCCTCCTGCTCGAAATTCATCCGCCGAATAGGTCCTTCCTCGGACCAGAAGGTTCGGCGGCTTCCTCGCCCCGGCGGCTGAGGAAGAACAGCACCGCCTCGGCGCGCATGTTTTCCATCGGCTTGGCCGGGTCGATCGGACGGGCCGCCTTGCCGGCGCTGAGGGCCGCGCAGGCTTCGACGCGCAGGTCGAGGTCGCTGCAGAGGGCGTTGAAGTCGGCCAGGGTGCAGAGGTGGATGTTGGGCGTCGACCACCAGGGTTCGGGCAGTGCGCGGGTCTCCGGCATGCGGCCGTCGATCAGCAGCCCCAGCCGCACGCGCCAGTGGCCGAAGTTGGGGAAGGTCACCACCGCCTTGTCTGCGATGCGCAGCAGTTCGTTCAGCACATGGCGCGGGTTGCGGGTGGCCTGCAGCGTCTGCGACAGGATCGCGTAGTCGAAGGCCTTGCTCGGGAAGTGGTCGAGGTCGCGGTCGGCGTCGCCCTGCACCACGGCCAGCCCGCGCGCCAGGCAGGTGGAGACGTTGGCCGCCTCGATTTCCAGCCCGCGCCCGTCGACCTGCTTCTCGCGGGTCAGCAGCTCCAGCAGGTCGCCCTCGCCGCAGCCGACGTCGAGTACGCGCGAGGCAGGGCGCACCAGCCGCAGGATCTCGCGGAAGTCCTCGCGCACGCTCAACGCAGCCCCCGCGCCTGGCCGGCCGAGGCGAGGAAGCCGCGCAGGGCGGCGTCCATCACCGGCTCGTCGAGGAGGAAGGCGTCGTGGCCCTTGTCGCTCTCGATCTCGACGAAGCTGGCCCGCGCCCCGGCGGCGTTCAGGGCCCTCACGATGTGGCGGCTCTCGGCGGTCGGATAGAGCCAGTCGGAGGTGAAGGAGAGCACGCAGAACCGCACCTCCCGCGCCCTGGTGAAGGCGTTGGCCAGCACCCCGCCGTGCGCTTCGGCGAGGTCGAAATAGTCGGTGGCGCGCGTAATGTAGAGATAGCTGTTGGCGTCGAAGCGGTCGACGAAGCTGGCCCCCTGGTGGCGCAGGTAGCTCTCCACCTGGAAGTCGGCGTCGAATCCCCACGAGCGGCCGTCGCGCTGCAACTCGCGGCCGAACTTCCGCTGCAGGGCCGGTTCGGACAGGTAGGTGATGTGCGCGGCCATGCGGGCGACCGCCAGGCCCTTTTCCGGACGCTTACGGGTGGAGGCGTAGTCGCCTTCCTTCCAGTCGGGGTCGGCCATGATCGCCTGGCGCCCGACCTCGTGGAAGGCGATGTTCTGGGCCGTGTGCCGCGCGGCGGAGGCGATGCAGATGGCGCTGAACAGCCGCTCGGGATAGTCGGCCGCCCACTGCAGCACCTGCATGCCGCCCATCGAACCGCCGATGACGCAGAACAGCGACTCGATGCCGAGCGCCTCGACCAGCATCGCCTGGGCCCGGACCATGTCGCCGATGGTGATGACGGGGAAGGTCAGGCCCCACGGCTTGCCGGTCGCCGGGTTGACCGACGACGGCCCGCTGGAGCCCATGCAGCCGCCCACCGCATTGGTGGCGATGATGAAGTAGCGCGCCGGGTCGAGCGGCTTGCCCGGTCCGATCAGGTGCGTCCACCAGCCGGGCTTGCCGGTCGTCGGGTGAGGGGAGGCGGCGTACTGGTCGCCGGTCAGCGCATGGCAGACCAGCACGCCGTTGGAGCGGTCCGCGTTGAGGCGGCCGTAGGTCTTGTAGGCGACCTCCAGCCCCTCGATCTTCGCGCCCGATTCGAGCACGAGCGGGCGGTCGGCCCCGAACCTGTGGGTCCCGCCGTTTTCCTCGACCGCCAGGGTTTCGCCGTCCGCGCTCATGGCCGCGTTGGACCGTTACCGCGCACGCGTGTCAACCGCGCCCTTCCGGCTCCCGGCGGCTAAGGCTAAGAGCGGAGGCATGGACCGCCTCATCCTCATGCGCCACGCCAGAGCCGAACGGCGCAGCGCCAGCGGCGAAGACTTCGACCGCCCGCTGACCGAGCAGGGCAGGGCGGACGCCGCCGCCATCGGCCAGGCGCTGGCCCGCGACGGCCTGGCGCCCGGGCTGGCGCTGGTGTCGGCGGCGCAGCGGACGGCCGAGACCTGGGAGGCGATGAAGCCGGCCTTCCCGAAGGCGCGCTCGCAGGTCCTGCGCGAGCTCTACAACGCCCCGCCGATGGCCATCCTCGATGCGCTGGAGGGGACGACGGCGGGTACGGTGATGGTCATCGGCCACAACCCCGGCGTCCACGAACTCGCCATCGGCCTGCTGAGTGAAGGCGGCGCCGGGTCGGCGGAGATGGGCAAGGTCGCCTCGCGCTTTCCGCCGGCGACGGCCGTGGCGTTCGTGGTCGATGAGAACGGCCGCTGCGCTTACGACGGGGTATTCTACTCCGAGCAGGTCAGCGCCCGGTGAGCGCGCTCCACGCCCTCGCGACCCGCGCCTTCCGCCGCTTCGATCCCGAGGACGCCCACCGGCTGACGATCAGGGCTCTGAAGGCGGGGCTTGGGCCGCGTGACCGGCGCAAGGACCCCGCGGAACTTGCGGTGGAGATCGCCGGGCTGAAGCTGCCGAGCTGCATCGGCCTGGCCGCCGGTTTCGACAAGAACGCCGAGACGCCGGACGCCATGCTGGCGGCGGGCTTCGGCTTCGTGGAATGCGGCACCGTCACCCCTAGGCCGCAAGACGGCAACCCGCGCCCACGCCTGTTCCGGCTGACCGAAGACCGCGCCGTCATCAACCGCCTTGGCTTCAACAACGAGGGGCTGGAGGCGTTCGGGGCCCGCCTCTCGGCCCGAAAGAGGCGTGGCGTCGTCGGGGCGAACATCGGGGCCAACAAGGAGGCCAGGGACCGCATCGGCGACTATGTGACCGGCCTGACGCGGCTCTGGGGCCTGGCCGACTACTTCACCGTCAACATCTCCTCACCCAACACGCCCGGGCTGCGCTCGCTGCAGACCAGGGCGGCGCTGGAGGACCTGCTGGGGCGGCTCGCCGAGGCGCGAACCGCGCTGCCCGGCGCCCATCCGGTGTTCCTCAAGGTCGCGCCCGATCTGGAAGACGGCGAGGTCGAGGCCATCGTCCAGACCGTCGCCGCCTTCGGTCTCGACGGCATCATCGTCGGCAACACCACGGTCACACGGCCTAACCTGCGCTCCTCTCACGGGGACGAGACCGGCGGCCTCTCCGGCGCGCCGCTGATGGCGCTGTCGACGCAGGTGCTGCGCCGGTTTGCATCCGCGAACGACAAGGGACTCGTACTGATAGGTGTCGGGGGCGTCGCCAGCGGCCTGGATGCCTATGTGAAAATCAGGGCGGGAGCCCACGCCGTGCAGCTTTATTCGGCTATGGTCTACGAAGGACCGGGCTTGATCGGCCGCATCAAGCGCGAACTCGCCGCGCGGATGAAGGCGGACGGGTTTTCTTCAGTGGCCGAGGCCAGGGGCGTGAGATGAACACCGACGCCGCCCACCCGGTACGCACCTTCACAAAGCGGTTCGGCCTGCTCATCGTCCTCGGGGTGCTGGTGGTCGTGGCCGTCGCGCTCGGGGCCACCGACCGAATTTCGCTTGGCGAATTGAAGGCGCGGCGGGCCGAGCTGACCGCATTCGTGGACGCCTACTGGTGGGCCAGCGCCGGCGTCTTTCTGCTCCTCTACATCACGGTGGTGGCGCTCTCGCTGCCGCTGGCGTTGGTGATGACGCTGGCCGGCGGCTTCCTGTTCGGGCCAGTCGCCGGCGCGCTGATGTCGGTGACGGGCGCGACGCTCGGCTCGACAATCGCCTTCCTGGCCTGCCGCACCGCCTTTGGCGACATCGTGGCGCGCAAGGCGGGGCCAACGGTGACCAGGCTCGCCGACGGCTTCCGCCGCGACGCCTTCTCCTACCTGTTCACCCTGCGCATCATCCCGGTCGCGCCGTTGCTGCTGATCAACATCGCGGCGGGCTTGGCGGAGGTCTCCATGCGCACCTTCGTCACCGCCTCCTTCATTGGCATGGCGCCCGGCTCGTTCGTCTATGCTTTCCTGGGTTCCGGGCTGGGGCGGGTGTTCGAGCGTGGCGACGAGCCCAACCTGAAGATCATCCTCGAGCCGCAGATTCTGTTTCCGCTGATCGGACTGGCGGTGCTGGCGATGATTCCGACCGTCGTGCGGCGTTTCCGGAAAGAGCATTGAAGCGCGCCTTGCGCCCCGACCTGGCGGTGATCGGCGCCGGCTCGGGCGGACTATCGGTGGCGGCCGGCGCGGCTCAACTGGGGCTGTCGGTGGTGCTGTTCGAGGCCAACGAGATGGGCGGCGACTGCCTCAACAGCGGCTGCGTGCCGTCCAAGGCGCTGATCGCCGCGGCTGCGAAGGGCTGGGACTTCTCCAAGGCCATCGCACACGTCCGCAAGACCATCGCGACCATCGCCCCGATCGACAGCCAGGAACGCTTCGAAGGTCTCGGCGTCACCGTCATCCGCGAGACCGCCCGCTTCGTGGACCGCCGCACCGTCGAGAGCGACAGCGTCAGTGTGACCGCCCGCAAGGCTGTGATCGCCGCCGGCTCCCGCCCGAAGATCCTGCCGATCCCCGGCTTGGCTGACGTTCCCTACCTCACCAACGAGACGGTGTTCGATCTCGAAGCCTTGCCAACCCACCTGATCATCCTTGGCGGTGGGCCCATCGGCCTGGAACTGGGGCAAGCCTTCGTCCGGCTGGGCTCGAAGGTGACGGTGCTGGAGGCCGACCGGGCACTGGCCAAGGAAGACGCCGACCTGGCCGCCGTGGTGCTGGAGCAGGTGCGCGCCGACGGCGTCGACCTCCGCGAAGGCGTCCGGGTCGAGCGCATCGAGCCCGGCCCCGTCGCCGTGCTTGTCGATGGCGGCCGCATCGAAGGCTCCCACCTCCTGGTCGCCACCGGCCGCACGCCTAACGTCGAGGCCCTCAACCTCGAAGCCGCCGGCGTCGCTTACGACCAGCACGGCGTCACCACGGGCCGCGGCCTGCGCACCAGCAACCGCCGCGTCTACGCCGTCGGTGACATCACCGGCCGCCCCGCCTTCACCCATGTCGCCGGCGCCCACGCGGGCCTGTTCGTGCGCCGGGCTCTATTCGCTTCGCCGGTGAACGCCGACGCCATGGTGATCCCGCGCGCCACCTACACCGACCCTGAACTGGCCGCCGTCGGGCTTACCGAAACCGAGGCCCGGGCCCGGCATGGCGAGGACATCAAGGTTGTCACCCACGCCTTTTACGACAACGACCGCGCCCAGACCGAGGGCGACACCCGCGGCTTCGGCAAGCTGGTCACCGACCGCAAGGGCCGCATCCTCGGCGCCGCCATCGTCGGCGCCCACGCCGGCGACCTCATCCAGCCCTTCGTGCTCGCCATGAGCGCCAAGGTGAAGCTCAGCGCGCTAGCCAGCTACATGGCCCCCTATCCGACGCGCGGAGAAATCGTCAAACGCTTGGCGGGACAGTGGTATTCTCCCATCCTGTTCTCGCCACGCACGCGGCGGCTGGTGTCATTGCTCAAGCGGCTGGCGTGAAGTAACGGATTAGGTATGGCCGACCCCCAGGCGCCGCAGCTGCCGACCAAGCGGGGCGACCGCCGCCTCTACTGGCCCGGCGGTTTGTCGGCGCGCCTGCTGGTGCTCACGGCGCTGTTCGTCACCTTGGCCGGCCTGCTGGTCCTGCCGCCGACGCTGGCGGCGTTCGAGGAGCAGTGGCTGCTCGACCGCGTGCGGGCGGCGGAACTCGCCTCGCTGGCCACCGAAGTCTCCCCCGACGGCAAGGTCACCCGGCGCCTCTCGCAACAGCTGCTCAACGGCGCCGGCGTGGTTTCCGTGGCCGTGCAGGAGGAGGGCATGCGGCGGCTGGTGCTGGCCGCGCCGCGCACGATGCGCACGCCCTACCTCGTCGACCTGCGCGAGCAGAACCCCGAGTCATGGCTGCTGGCGCCCTTCCAGACGCTGGCAGGGGGTGAGGGCCGCATGGTCCGCGTCGTCGCCGAGCCGCGCCTGCGCTCGGGCGAGTTCGTGGAGATCGTCACCTCCGACGCCCCGCTGAAGGCCGAACTGTGGGGCTATCTCGGCCGCCTGCTGGGCGTGATCGCCTTCGCAGCGTTGCTGGCCGGGGCGCTGGTCTACATCTCACTCAACACCTTTCTCGTTCGCCCGATGCAGCGGATCACCCGGGCCATGGAGCGTTTCCGCGCCGATCCCGAAGATCCCAGAGCCCGGGTCGAGCCCTCCGGCCGCGCCGACGAGATCGGCCGCGCCGAGGCCGAGCTGGGCCGCATGCAGGCCGACCTCGTCGCCGCGCTCAACTCCCGCGCCCGGCTGGCCCAACTCGGCGAGGCGGTGGCCAAGATCAACCACGACCTGCGCAACATGCTGACCAGCGCCCAGATCGCCTCCGAGCGGCTGGCCCAGTCCGGCGACCCCCACGTCACCCAGGCCCTGCCGAGGCTCGAGCGCGCCCTGCACCGCGCCATTGCCTTGGCATCCGACGTGCTGGCCTACGGACGCACCACCGAGCCCGCGCCGGATACCCAGCCGACGCCGCTGCTGGCCGCGCTGAAGGCCGCCGCGGAGGATGCCGGGCTGTCGGCGACCGGCGTGCGGCTGGAGGCGGAGGTCGAGCGAACCGAACAGGTCAGCGCCGACCCCGACCAACTGCACCGCATCCTCGTCAACCTGCTGCGCAACGCCCGCGAAGCCATCGAGAGCGCGCCTAGGGGTGAGGAGCGCGGCCATGTGGCGGTCAGCGTCGAGCGCGAGGACGGCGTCAGCGTCATCCGCCTGGCCGACAACGGCCCCGGCGTTCCGGCCCGCGCCCTGCACAACCTCTTCCAGCCCTTCCTCGGCTCGGCCCGCCGCGGCGGCACCGGCCTCGGCCTCGCCATCGCCCGCGAACTCGCGCAAGGACACGGCGGCGACCTGACGCTCGCCTCGACAGCGCCGGAAGGATCGGTGTTCGAGCTGCGCCTGCCCGGCGCGCCCCAGGCTGACGCACCCCGCAAGGGCCGCGGCAAGGCCAGCGTCAAGGCGTAGCGGTCAGCACCACGCCTTCGCGGCGAGGATCGGCGCCGCCTTCCAGCCCGCCCGGCCGCACGATGACGCCGTGGATGCCGGAGACCTCGACGCCCGTATCCTTCATCACGAACCCCCGGTCCGCGAGCGCCCTGAGGGTACGCCCGTCGAACCTGTCCGGCTCGCCGACCACGCTGTCGCCGCGGGCCGTCAGGTTGGGCAGGGCGATGGCCTGCTGCATGGTCAGGCCCCAGTCGAGCACCCCGATCAGTGTCTTCAGGTTATAGGCCAGGATCGACGACCCGCCCGGCGAGCCCAGCGCCGCCACGAACCGCCCTTGCCGGTCCAGCACAATCACCGGGGACATCGACGAGCGCGGCCGCTTGCCCGGCGCCACGGCGTTGGCGGCGGGCATGCCGGTCGCCTCCACTAGCAAAAAGCTGAAGTCGGTCAGCTGGTTGTTGAGGAAGAAGCCGCCCACCATCCGCCCCGACCCAAAACCGCTCTCCACCGTCGTCGTCATCGACAGCACGTCGCCCGCGCCGTCGACGATGACGATGTGCGACGTCCCCGCCGCCTCGCGCGTCAGATCCGGCGCATAGGCCAGCGGCAGCTCACCGGCGGAGGGGTTCGGCGCCATCCGGTCGGTGATCCCGGCGGCGCGGCGGGCCACATAGGCCGGGTCGAGCAGCGCCTCGACGGGCACCTTCACGAACGCCGGGTCGCCGACGTAGCGGTCACGGTCGGCGTACATCAGCCGCTGCACCTCGGCGAACTCGGCCCACGCGACAGCGTCATCCGGCCGACGCGTGGCGATATCGGTATGCTCCAGCATCATCAGCGCCTGCAGCAGCGCCACTCCGCTGGACGGCGGTGGCGGTACGCAGACGACGTAGATTCGGTACGGCCCGCACAGCGGCTCGCGACGCAGGGGCTGGTAAGCCCTCAGGTCCGCCGCTGACAGCGCGCCCGGCAGCGGCGCCTCGCGCGTCCTGGCGGCGATGGCCTCAGCCAGCGGTCCTTCCAGCAGCGCCCTCGGCCCATCCGACGCGACGCGGCGCAGGCTGGCGGCGTAGTCAGGGTTCCGCAGCCGCTCGCCGGCCTGATAGCGCACGCCATCGGCCTTGGCGAAATACCGCGTCGCATCCGGGGTCTGGGCGGCGGGCAGGGGGCTGTTGATGAAGCCGGCGAGTCGCAGGCTGACGACAAAGCCCTCATCGGCCAGCCGCACCCCCTCGCCGAACAGCGACGCCCAGGGTCGCTTGCCATGATCCTGGTGCGCCAGCCCCAGCATGGCGATCGCGCCCGGCGCGCCGGTGGAGCGCCCGCTCAGCACCGCCGTCATGAACGGCAGGGGCTTGCCCGTTTCGTCGAGGAACATGCCCGGCGTCGCGCCAGCCGGCGCCGCCTCGCGGCCGTCGTAGGCGGTGATCTTGCCCGTCCGCGCGTCGCGGTAGAGCATGAAGGCGCCGCCGCCAAGGCCTGAGCTTTGCGGCTCGACCAACCCCAGCACCGCCTGCACCGCCACTGCGGCATCGGCCGCCGAACCGCCCTCGCGCAGCACCTTCATTCCGGCCTCCGCCGCCAACGGATTTGCGGCGGCGACCATCATCTGCGAGTGGGCAGGGGCCTGGGGCTGGGCTGTCGCGCAGGCGGCGAGCAGCAGGGTCAGGAGAAGGGCGGTGAACTTGCGCATAGAGCCTCGGGGCTGCGGGGGAGCCCCACCATAGCGAGCCGCCCATGGACAACAAACACACCGCCATGCGACGCAAGTTCCATGAGCGCGCGCCACGGCCCCCGCAACCTGATCACCGACGTGCCCGGCCTGAAGGTCGGACAATCGCAGGACGCCGCCGTGCGGACGGGCGTCACCGTCATCCTGCCCGACGAGCGGGCAGTCTGCGCCGTCGACGTGCGCGGCGGCGGCCCGGGTACGCGGGAGACCGATGCCCTGGCGCCTGAGAACCTGGTCGACGCCGTGGATGCGGTGGTCCTGTCCGGCGGCTCCTCCTACGGCCTTGCGGCCGCCGACGGCGTGACCGCCTGGCTGGGCGCGCGGGGCAGGGGCTTTGGGCTGGTCGACATGCCCGGCGTGCCGAGGTCCCCCGTTGTACCCGCCGCGATTCTCTACGACCTCGCCAACGGCGGACAGAAGACTTGGGGCATGGAGTCCCCATACCGCGGCCTCGGTATTGAGGCCGCTGAAGCCACGGCGCTAGAGTTCGAGCTCGGCGTCGCCGGCGCGGGGTTCGGCGCGATGGCCGGGGCGCTGAAGGGCGGCGTCGGCTCGGCCTCTATCGTCACCGAAGACGGGATCACGGTCGGCGCCATCGTCGCCGTCAACAGCTTCGGCTCGGTGGTCGGCGGCGACGGCAAAAGCTTCTGGGCGGCGCCCTTTGAGATCGGCGACGAGTTCGGCGGCTACGGCAGCGCCGGCCTCGCCATCGCGCCGGACGACTGGGGCAAGGCCAAGACCGCGCCCGCCGCCCGCGCCAACACCACCATCGCCACTGTGGCCACTGACGCCGTCCTGACGTCCGCCCAGGCCAAACGCGTCGCCATCATGGCCCAGGACGGCCTTGCCCGCGCCATCCGCCCCGCCCACGCGCCCTTCGACGGAGACGTCGTCTTCGCCCTCTCCACCGCCCGCCGGCCGCTGCCGGAGCCCGTCCCGCTGACGATCACCCGCATCGGGGCCCTGGCCGCCGACTGCCTCGCCCGCGCCATCGCCCGCGCGGTGTTCGAAGCCGCCCGCTGATCGTCAGAACACGGCTTTCGCGGGGTTGCGCTTTGCCCCGCCCCCGACTAGGTTCCGCGCCCTCGCCGAGGCCCTAACCGGCCCCACGCGAAGTGCGCGCCCGTAGCTCAGCTGGATAGAGCATCAGACTACGAATCTGAGGGTCGGACGTTCGAATCGTTCCGGGCGCGCCATTTTTTTGAACAAAAACGGCACGTTGGTGCCGGCGGTGCAAAACGGCCCGTCTTAACAATCTATTTAAGACGGGGTTTAAGACGGGGTTTCCTGCGAACAGCTCATGAACCTAGCCTTGCCTCACGCTGTTGCTCGCCATCGTGCGCCGGGCTCCGCTGGGCAGCCCAGCCTCTCCGGCGGGCAGGGCCCACTCGTTGCGAGATTCGTTTGAGGCGCCTCACATCCGGCACCGTGTTTCTACACAGGCACGTAGGGTTGGCCTGCATCAGATGAATCTTTCTCTGTAGGGGCGGCATGTGCCGTCCTCAGGGGGAGCGCATGGCCTCGTCGCCGAAGCCTCCATTGAGCGGTACGCAGTCTCGCCTCGGGCGATTGACGACGAAAATCTGCTCGCCTGGATGTTGCGATACGGACCGGCCACAAGGACTGAAAGATGCTCCGGCGCTACACGCACCCGCGTCCGGAGACGCTTCAAGCACTGGCTTCCGCGCGGGCCGCCTAAGTCGCGATTTGCGTCCTCGGAAGTCCGTCGCCTTTGACAAGCGGGTCATCCAGGGCACCATTCACAACCTTTTTTGTTGCGTGCATGTTCGTGTCTCAGGCCCGGCTGCATCTTTCCTTTTGAGGGGGCTCGCTTGGAGTTCCCGCGGACTGGAGCCATGGCGTCCTCGCCCAAGCCGCCGTTGACGCAGATGGAGCCGCAAGCCGTCCCGGCGGGCGGGGCGGACCTGCGCGCCTGGGTGCTGCAGTACGGTCCGGCGCTACGGCGCTACTTCCTGCGCCGAGCCGAGGTCGCCGACGTCGATGACCTGGTTCAGGAGGTGTTCCTTCTTATGCAGTCGCGGGGAGCCGGGGCGGACATCGAGAATGTCGAAGGTTACCTCTTCCGCACAGCCCAGAATGTGCTCGGCCAGCGCCGGCGCAAGGCCTCGTGGGCTTGGGGGCGGCAGGAGGATGTCACCGACATTTCCCTGCCGGACGAGCTGTCGCCGGAGCGCATCCTCATCGGCCGCGAGATGCTCGACGCGATGACTGCGGCGCTTGATGACCTGCCGCCCCGCAGCGCGCTGGCTTTCATGCTCTTTCGCATAGAGCGGCTGCCGCAGGAGGCTATCGCTCGGCGCATGGGCATCTCCGTTCGCGCTGTCCAGGCCCTCGTCCAGCGAGCCGGTGAGCGCATCTATGACCGCGTGGGTTGGCAGCCATGACCCACTCCGCCTTCCACCGCGTCACGGTTCGCCAGCAAGCCATGAACTGGCGAGTGCGCCACGATGCGCACGACCTGTCTGGCGCCGACCGCGAAGCCTTCGAGGCTTGGCTGTCGGCTGCGCCGGAGCATCAGGACGCCTACGCGGGTGTGGATGCCTTCTGGGCGGCCGCTGGCAACATCGGCGAACACCCGCGCTATGCCCAGATTCTTGGGCGGGCTGAGGCGCGGGCGGGCAGGCGCGGCCTTACTCGCCGCGCCATCGCGGCCAGCCTTGCGGCGGCGGTGGTCGGGCTTGGGCTCTACAGCGGCATGGGGCCAAGGCCGCTGGCCGACCAGTCCTTCCGCACCGCGATAGGGCAACAGGCCAGTATCACGTTACCCGACGGGTCACACGTGACGCTGAACACCGACACTGTCGTGCGCACCCGGGCCGATGGGGAGCGCCGCCTAGTCTATCTCGACAAGGGCCAGGCCTTCTTCAAGGTAGCCAAGGACGCCCGTCACCCATTCGTGGTCAGCGCCGCCGGACGCACAGTTACGGCGCTGGGCACCGCTTTCGATGTGCGCATCGACGGCGGCGAGCTGAAGGTTGTGTTGGTGGAGGGCAAGGTCCGGGTGCAGGCCGCGAGCCCGCCGCGCTCTCTCCAACACCTCGGAACGGCAGCCGATGTACAGCCCTCGCGGGTCACTGAAATGTCCCCTGGCTCACAGCTAGTGGCGACGAGCGATACCGAATGGCGCCTCACTCCAACCAACGTCAGCCAACAGACCAGCTGGCTGACGGGCCAGCTGCTGATCGACGATCAGCCGCTGGGCGAGGTGGTCGAGGAGGTCAACCGATACTCAACCCGCAAGATCGTCATCGCCGACGCCGCACTTTCGCGGCGCCGGGTCAGCGGCAACTTCGCGCCCGGCGACGTGCATGGCTTCGCGATGATCCTCCAGGCGGCAAACGTCGCGACGCTCAAAGAACAGCCGAACGGCGAAATCCTCATCGTCGCCGAAAAATAATTGACACCGATGTTCGTGTTCCAGCCGCAACCGCATCTTCCTCAATAGGGCAAAGAGCTCAAAAAAAGGGGGAACACATGGCACGGTCCAGGAAGTCGGTTCACGCAAAGCTGATGCTAGGCGCCGCGGTTGGCGCGCTTGCAATGGGCTTTGGGGTCGCCTGCGCTGAAACTACGGCCATCACCGTCGCCCCGCAGAAGCTGTCGTCCGCGCTCCACGATTTCGGCAGCCAGACCGGCCACCAGATCTTCTTCGCGCCTGAGATCGCCGCCGCAAAGCTGTCGCGCGGCGTGGACGGGGTCGCAGACGAGCAACTCGCCCTCCAGCAGATTCTGGCTGGCACCGGCCTGACGTTCCGCCGCGATGCCAATGCCTACATTGTTGAACCGGAGGGCGGCCGCCCCCAGTCGGGAAGCGCCGCGGGCGGCGGCGCTGAAGTCGAGGCCCTGATCGTCACTGCGCAGAAGCGGGAAGAAGACATTCAGGATGTTCCGATCGCCATGTCGGCGTTTACGCAGGAGCAGCTGGAGCGGAGCCAGGTAGCCGGCGGCCCGGACCTGATGACCCAGGTCCCGAATATGACGTTCACGAAGACGAACTTCAGTTCGTATTCGATTCAGCTGCGCGGCATCGGCACGCAAGCCATCTCGGCGACAACTGACGCCGCCGTAGCGGTGGCCTTCAACAACACTCCGTTCATCCGTAACCGCTTCTTCGAGCAGGAGTTCTACGACCTGCAGCGGGTGGAAGTCCTGCGCGGCCCGCAAGGCACACTGTATGGCCGCAACGCGACAGCCGGCGTGGTCAACATCATCAGCCAGAAACCGACCTTCGGCTACGAAGCGCGGCTGTCCGGCGATGTCTCCAATTACAACTCCACGCGCCTCGAAGGGATGATCAACGTTCCGTTGGCTGAGGATATTGTGGCTCTACGTATCGCTGGGGCGTGGACCAAGCGCGAGGGCTTCGTTGACAACCAGATTACCGACAATCCGATTGACGGCCGCGACCTGTGGTCAACCCGCTTATCGCTGCGCTTTGCGCCGACCGACCGGCTTAATGCCAACCTGATCTGGGAACATTTCGAAGAAGACGATGACCGTCTTCGCTCAGGCAAGCAGCTTTGCAAGCGCCATCTCCCCACAACCATTGGGGGCATGCCGGTGAACTATAACCCCGGAATTTTCCCGCCGCCTGGGACCGGCAATGGCATGCTTGCGGCCACCTTTTTCAGCCAGGGCTGTGAGGCCGCCTCGCTCTACTCGCCGGATTCCTTTCAGGCTCCAAACGGTCTTCGGCTGCCCTACTATCGACCCCTTGCGGGGGCCGCACTGCCCATCTTCGATCAAAATCCTGACGGTTCACCGTTCGATCCTTACGCAAGCACAACGCAGTCCCGGGACCTGAGGATCATCGAGTCCACTGTCGATCCCCACTACAGCGCTGAAACCGATACGGTGGAGTTGCAGGTCGATTTCGATCTGACTGATGATCTCACGTTGACGTCCGAGACAGGATACTTGTCGGACACCCTGTTCTCCACGCAGGACTACAACCGGTTTAACACCCGCCCGGGCGCTTTTAACGTGAACGCGAGTACGGGGGTCTTGGGTGTGCAAACGGGCGTACTAAGTCCGGAAGGCGTCTTCTGCGATCCGCAGATCGGCTGTAGCGATCGCGTGGTGGCGGTCGATCTGTCCACGGCAGATTCACACCATTTCAGTCAGGAGTTCCGCGTAGCCTCGGATTACGAGGGCAACTTCAACTTCAGTCTGGGCGCAAACTTCCTGCGTTATGATACCGAAGACAAGTACTACGTGTTTATCAATACTTTGTCGCTCTATTCTGCGTTACGGTCCCGCGGCATCTGGGCCATCGGCGCCGTCCCTGACTACCAAGTCGGCGTCAGTGACAATCACGAATGTCTAAGCCGGGGCTATAGGCCGCCGGATTCCAATGGCACAGAGAGCATCACCGAATGCGTCTATATAGATCCCAACCCGATCGGCAGCCTTAACGATCTAGGCCACAACTATTTCCTCAGCAAGAACCCGTACAAGCTGATATCGTACGCGGTGTTTGGCGAGGCCTATTATAATCTTTCAGACAACCTCAAGCTGACGACCGGGCTGCGCTGGACGGTGGACAAGAAGGAAGCGCCGCGCATTCCGAGCTGGATTCTTGCGGCCGAGACGGTCGGCTATCCCATTGCCGAAGTGATCGAGCAGGAATGGCGTGAGCCTACCGGCCGTATCACGCTCGACTGGCAGCCGGATCTCGGGTTTACCGACGAAACGCTGCTCTATGGCTCCTACGCCCACGGGTACAAGGCGGGCGGCATGAATCCACCAGCCAATGGGATCGTGGTGTATGGCAACGGCGCGACGACTCTGGATTTAATCATCCAACAGCAGCTCGCTGTCTCGCCGCGCACCTTTGCACCCGAGTTCATCGATGCCTTCGAGATCGGCGCGAAGAACACACTTCTCGACGGGCGCCTCACACTCAACGGCGCGGCCTTCTACTACGATTATGAAGGCTATCAGATCTCGCAGATCGTCAACCGGGCCGCGACCAACCTGAACTTTGACGCCAAGATTTGGGGCATCGAGTTGGAGGCGGACTGGCGGCCCATCGAGAACCTGCGGCTTGGCTTGAAGGGTGGCTACGAAGCCACCCGAATGGCGGACGGCTCGCGCGCCGTGGATGTCATGGATAGAACTGCAGGACGGACCGACTGGTACGTCACCGGTCCGTTTCCGTCTCTGGCGTCCAACTGTGTTCTGCCTACCTACACCGTCACGCAATCAGATGGCGAGTTGGCTCTCCTGGGTTATGCGGCCGGAGGTGGGCTCGGCCCTTGCGAACAGGCCTATGTTTATGCCTTGGACCCCGTGACGCTGAAGCAGTATGTGGCCAACCCACCCTTTGATTCGGGCGTTATCCCTGACCTTTGGTATGAAGGCTACCCTGGGTTCGACCCGCTCGCAGGAAGTCCTGGGCACCCTTACACTGGTCAGAACATTTACAACGGCGTCGATTACGGGCCCGCGCCCAACGGCGGCGCCGGGTTCTACAAGGACCTCTCCGGCAACGAGCTGCCCAACGCGCCGCATTTCACGGCGACGATAACGGCCGACTATACGCTGCCGCTGCCGTCCAACTGGCTGATGACTCTTCACAGCGACCTCTACTACCAGTCGGAAGCGTGGACCCGCATCTTCAACACCGAGGGTTACGACAAGCTCAAGGCCTATACCAACGCCAACTTGGCGGCGATCTTCACGAATGACGAAGCAGGCTGGAAGGTCATGGCTTACGTCAAGAATGTCTTCGACAGGGACTCTATCACGGGCGCCTTCCTGAACTCGGACGACACGGGTCTGACGACCAACGTGTTCCTGACCGAGCCGCGTTTGTATGGTCTCCGGGTCACGAAAGAATGGAACGGCGGCCCGTGGTGGACCGGCGCCAACGCCAACCACACCGGACCTTACCCTCTAACGGTCGAACTGGGTGGCCAGGTGCAGCGGCATGAAGCCGACTACGAGCGGCTCGACCCGGCTCTTTTCGCCGGCTTCGCCGCCGATCTGAACCCCACCGCCCCGCAAGGCCGAGACTTCGACCGGGGCGACGGCCGCGAGCTGAAGTTGACGTATCGCCCCGAGGGCGGCTGGTCGGTCTCAGCCGCGATGCGATACGGTCGCACCAACACCGATACCGGTCGGACCCACGCCGAAGTGCTGGGCGATCGGATCTGCGCGCTGCCGTATGAGGGCGACCTGGCGAAGTACGCCAACGCCCTCTGCGATCCTGCGAGCCCAGACTATGGCCCTGGTTGGGTGAAGCAGGGCGTCACGTTTATGGACGCCTCCGCACGCAGCCGTGAAGAGCACACCGTGGTCGACTTCATGGTCGGCAAGGACGTCGGCCTTGGCCTTTCGGATCGCATAACATCCACCTTGGGCGCTGGCATTCGGTATGCCCAGATGCAGTCGAATACTGCAACGACGATGGTGGGCATTCCCGAATATTACGTTCCTTCGCCATGGTGGGATAAATATTTCGAGTTCACCCGCTATCGCGGCTCGATGGAGGCTGAGCGAGAGTTTAAAGGCATGGGCCCCACCATCAGCTGGGATGCGGCTGCCCGTCTCCTGGGCAATGAGGAGCGCGGGCATGTCGACCTTGACTGGTCTGCTAAGGCTGGTGTGCTGTTCGGTAAGCAGAAGACGTCAGTAACTGGAGAGGCGCTTACGCGCTTCTACCAGGCCAATCGGCATAATTATTACACGTTCCCTGATGAACCCGTTCAAGTCGATCTCGGTGAACCCTCGCGCAGCAAGTCGGTCACGGTGCCAGTCCTGGATCTCTCCCTTGGCCTGTCGTACCAGATCCAGCGCCTCAAGGTCGGGGCCGGCTATCGTTGGGAGCGGTACTTCGACGTGCTCGACGTCGGTTACCAGGAGCGCAAGGACGCTGACCGAACCATCGACGGTCCCTACTTCAAGCTTTCCGTCGGCTTCGGCGGCTAGACCTCCGGCATCAGTCCCCTCTGAACCGGACCCACTTGAGGCGGCGGTGCATACCGCCGCCTTCCTTTTTTCATGGACGCGAGCCGGTGTGCAGAAAGAGTCGCAACAGCTGGGGACATCGGGCCTATCCTGTCTCTCAGAGAATGGGGTTCGCGCTGGGCGGCCCATGGGATGGTCGCCGGGCACTCGGAACTAGGGCATGGCACCGTACAAGCCGCTAAGTGATATCGAGCCGCTCGCGGACCGGGAGGTCGCTGCGTGGATGGCTCAATACGGGCCGGCGTTGCGCCGCTACTTCCTAAAAAGGGTGGGGCCTAATGAGGCCGAGGATCTGGTGCAAGAGGTGTTCGTCAGCCTGCAGGTGCGCGGCTCGAGCAGCAACATCGACAATGTCCAGGGGTACCTTTTCCGTGTGGCCGCCAACGCCCTCGTACGGCGTAAGGAACGTCAGAAGTGGGACTGGTCCAACCACGCGGTGCTCGACGAGGGCCTCGATCTCAGCGACGAGGTCTCCCCCGAGCGCATCCTGATGGGTAAGCAGGAGTTGGAGAAGTTGCTGGAAGCGCTGCGGCTCCTGCCGCCCCGCTATCGCGAGGCCCTCTTCCTGCACAGCTTCGAGGAGATGAGCTACGCGGCCATCGCGGCGCGCATGAACACCACGCCCAAGGCCGTGGACCACCTGATCCAACGCGCCCTGAAACGAATCCTGGAACTGAGGGAAGGCGAATGATCAGCCAGCCCCTCCCGGACATCGAAAACGGCGACTTGACCCCCCGGGCCATCGCCACGGCCTGGTTCTCGCGCCAACGCTCCGACCAGATGACCGGGGCGGACGAAGTCGCCCTGCGCGCCTGGCTCGATGAGGCGCCGGAGCATCGGGAGGCCTATCGCTCAGTGCATGCCGCCTGGGCCGACCTCGGCGCCGTGCGCGCCCATCCCAGCGTGATGACCATGCGCGAGGAGCTGGCGGTAAGTCTTCGCCGGCGGCGCGGCCTTTTGGCGGTGCGGGCGCTCGCCGCCTGCTTCGTCCTCGGCGTGCTGTTCCTGGCCGGCGCCGGCGCCTGGCAGTGGCGGATGGCTCCGCGGCCGCTCGCGGACCACACCTTCTCCACCGGGTTCGGTGAGCGCGTGAAGGTCAAGCTGGCGGACGGCAGCGAGCTGACGCTGAACACCGACACCATCGTGCGCACCCGCGCCAACGGAGCAAGGCGGCTCGTCTATCTCGACAAGGGCCAGGCCTTCTTCAAGGTCGCCAAGGACCGCCGCCACCCCTTCGTGGTGAGCGCCGGCGGCCGCACCATCACCGCCCTCGGCACCGCCTTCGACGTGCGCGTCGACCGGGGAGCGTTCCAGGTGACGCTGGTGGAAGGCAAGGTGCGCGTCGAGGGCGCCGGGCCGAATAAGGCCCTGGCCGGAGCGCCGGCGTCACGGCGTGAGGTGAAGGCGACCGAGATGACCGCGGGCACCCAGCTGGTCGCGGCGACTAACGGTGAATGGCGGCTGATCCCCACCAACGCCATGTCCGAGACAAGCTGGACCAAGGGCCAGCTCCTCTTCGACGACAAGCCGCTCAAGGACGTGGTCGCCGAGCTCAACCGCTACACCCACACCAGGATGGTTGTGCCCGACGCCGCGCTTCAGAACGCGACGATCAGCGGCAACTTCAAACCCGGCGACGTGGATGGCTTCGTTTACGCTCTCGAGGAATTCGGCGTCGCCAGAGGCGTCGCCACCAACGGTGACGTGGTCGAGCTGAGGCCGCTGAGATAAATTTTAGACCCGCCGCGGGGAGTTGCCTTGGACGCTGGCTCTAACTCGATAACGGGACCGTTCATGCGCTCCCGAAATTTGAGGGGGAGCGAAACCATGTCCTACCGGAACTCGAAGAGTCCTGCCCAGCTGCTTTGCAGCGTCGCCGGGGCGGCGCTGGTGATGTACGCGGGCGCGGCTCAGGCGCAGGAAACCCGGCGTATCGAGATCGCCCCGCAATCCTTGGCCACGGCGCTCCACGAGTTTGGCGTGCAGAGCGGGCATCAGGTGCTCTTCAAGGCCACCGCGACGGCGGCGAAGAAAAGTCCTGGCGCTGTTGCCGAAGGGGACATGGAGCTCGCCCTTAATCAGCTTCTCGCAGGCACCGGGTTGTCCTTCCGCCGCGCCGGCGATGTGTTCCTGATCGAGCCGGAGGGCGCTTCCGGCCCCCAGTCAGGAAGCGCCGCGGGGGGCGGCGCTGAGGTCGAGGCCCTGATCGTCACCGCTCAGAAGCGGGAAGAAGATATCCAGGACGTGCCGATCGCCATGTCGGCGTTCTCGCAGGAGCAGCTGGAGCGCTCTCAGATCGCCGGCGGCCCGGACCTGATCACACAGGTCCCGAACATGACTTTCACGAAGACGAATTTCTCGTCTTACTCGATCCAGCTCCGCGGCATCGGCACGCAGGCCATTTCCGCCACGACCGACGCCGCGGTGGCGGTCGCTTTCAACAACACGCCGTTCATCCGTAACCGCTTCTTCGAGCAGGAGTTCTACGACCTGCAGCGCGTCGAGGTGCTGCGCGGGCCGCAAGGCACGCTCTACGGCCGCAATGCCACAGCGGGCGTGGTGAACCTGATCTCGCAAAAACCAAAGTTCGGCTACGAAGCGAAGCTGTCGGCTGACGTAGCGAACTACGGCTCCACCCGTCTCGAAGGCATGGTCAACGTGCCGCTGGTAGACGACAAGGTCGCGCTACGCCTTGCAGGCGCCTGGACGAAGCGGGAAGGCTTCGTCACCAACGAGCTCACCGACAACCCGATCGACGGGCGCGACCTGTGGTCCTCGCGCGTGTCCCTGCGCTTGGCCCCGACCGACGCCATCGACGTGAACCTGATCTGGGAGCATTTCGAGGAAGACGACGACCGGCTGCGTTCTGGCAAGCAGCTATGCCACACCGATGTTGTGACCGACGTCGCCGGATTTCCCACCGATATGAACTCCATGCTGAACAGCGTGGTCCAACAAGCATGGTCCGGAGTGCAGGGGACTTTTAGCGAAGGCTGCGCGCCCGCGTCCCTTTATTCGCCCGACTCTTTTGAGACCCCGAACGGCATCGCCCTACCTTATGTGCTCCCGTTGGCCTCAGTTGGCGTGCCCGTTGGGCCGTCATATGCGGGAACGATTTTTGACGCCTACGCTAGTCGTACGCAATCGAGAGACCTGCGTGTCATAGAATCTACCGTCGATCCTCGCTACCAGGCCGACGCCGATGTGGTTGAACTCCAGTTCAGCGCGGACGTCAGTGACGGCCTCATCCTTACGTCGGAAACGGGTTATAACGTCGATAGCATTTTTTCGACGCAGGATTTCAACCGCTTCAACACCGCGTCCGGCGTCTTCCGGCAGCCAGAAGACGGCCTTCAGGTCGGAGGGTTCTTCCGTCAAGGCCTGCTCCAACATGGGCCGAACGGCGGCATCTTTTGCGACCCACAGGTCGGCTGCTCGGACCGCCTCGTTGCGGTGGACCTTTCCACCGCCCGTTCGAGGCAGTTCAGTGAGGAGCTGAGGCTGGCATCAGACTTTGATGGGCCATTCAATTTCAGTCTTGGCGCCAATTTCCTGCGATATGACACTGAAGACAAATATTACGTATTTATCAACACTGTCGGCCTCTTTGCGGCTCTGTCACCCTATTCGTCCATCTATAACACCGGCACGCGAGGCGACCTCCCGCCCTACCAGCCTGGCGTGACGGACAACCTTGAATGTATGGGCTTGGGGACGTCGGAGCCGGACGCGACCGTCACGCAAACGATCAACGGCTGCATCTATGTGGACCCCAATCCTATTGGGCAGCTCAACGACCGCGGCCACAACTATTTTCTAAGCCGCAATCCCTACAAGCTCATTTCGTACGCCATCTTCGGTGAGAGCTACTACAACATCACCGATAACCTGAAGCTCACGGCGGGGCTTCGCTGGACGGTCGATAAGAAGGAGGCGCCCAGGCATCCGAGTTGGCTGCTCGCCTCGGATACGGTTGGTTACCCGGCGGCTGAGGTAGTTGAGCAGGAATGGCGCGAGCCCACGGGCCGCGTGACGCTCGACTGGAAGCCCGACCTCTCGTTGACCGACGAAACGCTACTCTATGCGTCTTACGCCCATGGCTACAAGGCCGGCGGCATGAACCCGCCGCCGGCGGGTGTCGTCTGCTACTTCACATGCAACGACCTTTCGCGGGCGCAGGATTGGATCGAAGCGAACCACCCAAGGAGCTTCGCGCCGGAGTTCATCGACGCGTTCGAACTGGGCGCCAAAAACACTCTTCTTGACGGCAAGCTGACGCTGAACACGGCCGCCTTCTATTACGACTACGAGGGCTATCAGATCTCGCAGATCATGAATCGGGCCGCCATCAACAGCAATTTCGACGCATCGGTGTGGGGCCTTGAGGTCGAGGCTGATTGGCGGCCATTGGAAAACCTGCGGCTAGGTTTCAAGGGCGGCTACGAAAAGACGCGTGTCGCCGACGGCATGAAAGCCATCGACGTTAGGGACCGCACCAACGGCGACCCCAATTGGATTGCGGTGCGTCCGTTCCCGACGTTCCCTTCCAACTGCATCGTCCCCGTGAACTTGTTCGTCGGCGACTACGTTTTCGAACCGGGCCACCTGAGCCTAGTCGACGTCGGGGGCCGTGGGTTCGGCGCCGCGGGACCGTGTGAGCTGGCCTATGTTCTAGGTGTCGATCCGATCACGGGTCTCGCCTACAAGCCCGACCCCACCGAGGGTCACCCCTTCTACAGCACCCTCGGGTTCCACCCTGGCTACGCAGGTTGGGATCCCGATACGGCGCCAAACCATGGCGCCGGCTTTGACAAGGATTTGTCAGGCAACGAACTCCCGAACGCGCCGCATTATACGGCGACGATCACGGGTGATTACACGATTCCGCTACCGCATGACTGGCTCGCGACCCTACACACGGACCTTTACTACCAGTCCGAAGCGTGGACGCGGATCTTCAACACCGAGGGCTACGACAAGCTCAAGGCCCACACCAACGTTAATCTGGCCGCGATCTTCACCAACGAAGACGCCGGCTGGAAGGTCATGGCCTACGTGAAGAACGTCTTCGACAAGGACAATATCACCGGCGCCTTCCTCAATTCGGACGACACCGGTCTGACCACCAACGTCTTCCTGAACGAGCCAAGGCTCTATGGCCTGCGGGTCACCAAGGACTGGAGCGGCGGCCCGTGGTGGACCGGCGCCAGCGCCGATCACACCGGCCCTTACCCGCTGACCATCGAACTTGGTGGTCAGGTCTTGCGCAATGACGCACCCTACGAGCTCCTAACTGTAGCCACCTTTGCAGGCGCCGATCCAAGACTGGTTGCGACATCTGCAGTCCAAAACCGCGGTCTAGACTGGGGCGATGGCCGCTCGGTGAAGCTTACGTGGCGCCCGGCGGGGCGGGCAGTCTTCGCAGCGCTGGAGGCGCGAAACGGAAGGGCTAACAGCGACACGGGCCGCGAGCACAGGGAGGTCACCAACCACTTCAAGGCATGCCGCTTCCACCCAGGCACCTTCGAATTCGGTTACGTCTGCGATCCGGCGGGGCCGCTTTACGGCGCGCCACAATATGAATCGTTACGGTCGCTCGATAAGACGGAATGGTCGGACGCTGGGGCTCACCAGCGAGAGGAATACAATACGCTCGAATTCAGCGTCGGTCGGGACATGGGGCTCGGCGCGCCACTCACCAGGTCCGAGGTGAGCCTGGGTGTCAGACGAGCGGAACTGGACTCCACAACCAATCTTGAAGCCTCTGCGCTTATGGACTGGTCGATCCCCGATGGGTGGGGCTTCTCTCAACTTGACCCGATCCCGTCGACTTACAACGGCTACAGGGTCAACCTGACGGCGCTGCGCGAGTTCAGCGGCGTTGGGCCCGTGATTTCCTGGGCAGCCCAGGCGCCTCTGATTGGCAACGACGCCACAGGACGCATCAACATGGACTGGAAGGTTACGCTCGGCGCCCTGTTCGGCGATCAGGAGACCTCTGTGGGGGGCCAGGAGCAGGTTACCGTCTATAGCGGCGTCGTGCTCGTTTTCCCGGGACAGCAGCAAGGCTCTCCGGCCATTACGGAACCCCCGGCGGCGCGTAGCCGGTCCGTCACCGTGCCGCTCGCCGACCTGAGCCTCGGCCTCTCGTATGTGATAGGCCGCGTGAATGTCGGCGCGGGGTATCGCTGGGAGCGGTACTTCGATGCGCTCGACGCTGGCTACGGCGAGCACAAGGACGCCGACCGCACCATCGACGGGCCCTACTTCAAGATCGCGGTCGGTTTCGGCGGCTAGAAGACCTGGCTTTCAGTCCCCTCTGAACCGGACCACTCAGGGCGGCGGGTCGTCGAGCCCCGCCGCCCCTTTTTTCCCTGATCGCCTTAATGGCAGCATGAGTGCTGACTTCGGTGAAGGCCGCTGGGGGAGGAGCCAACCTTTCAGCCGTCAAGCATGCTTTAGATCAGTGGGTCAAATACGGCTGGCGAGCTTTTTCCGGATGCCGACATAGGGGGTATCCTTAGAGAATGCATCTTCCATTATAGGGGCGAGATTGTGCGCTCATCCAGGTAGGTGACATGGCGTCGGCGCCGAAGCCTCCGCCGGTAGGTACGATTTGCGACGGGTCACAATCCGGCGGCGATGAGTTACGCGCCTGGTCGATCCGGTACGGCCCGGCCCTCAGGCGCTACTTTCAACGACGCGCTGGCGCGGCGGACGCCGATGACCTCGTGCAGGAGGTCTTCCTGAACCTTCATGCGCGTGGCGCAACGGCCGAGATCGAGAACGTCCAGGGGTATTTGTTCAGGACTGCCGCAAGCGTTCTGGGCCAGAAACACCGGCGCGCGACCTGGTCTTGGGGAGCACAAACAGATTTGAGTGAGGTGGACGGCCTTACCGATGGCCACTCGCCGGAACGAATCCTCATCGGCAAACAAGCCCTTGAAACGCTGATGAAGGTTGTCGACGAAATGCCACCGCGCACCGCACAAGCCTTCATCCTCTACCGCTTCGAACACCTGACGAGAGAGGCTGTCGGCCATCGGATGGGTATTTCCGTGAAGGCAGTGGAGGCCCTGCTAAAGCGGGCTTTCGAACGCCTCTATGACCACTCGGAGTGGCGACTATGACTCCCGCCAGGAGCGATGAGCGCGTTACGAGTGAGGCCATGGATTGGGTCCTGCGCCGTGAGGCCGGGCCTCTGTCCGCCACAGATGCGGAGGCTTTCGAGGCCTGGCTCGCTCAATCCGCACGGCATAGGGACCTGTTCGCATCAACCCAGTTGGTGTGGAACGCCGCCGATCAACTGGAGGCCCATCCGCGCATGGCGCAAAAGCGCAGCTGGGCGCTCGGCGCCGCGGACCGCACGCGCGTCACGCGCCGCGCCATGGCCGCAAGTCTCGCCGCTGTCGTGCTCGGTTTGTCCGGCCTTGGCGTCGTGCACCTGACTGGCGGACCAAAGCCGCTCGCTACGCAGGCGTTCAGCACCGTGCTTGGCCAGCAGGCAACGGTCACGCTTCCCGATGGATCGACCGTCACGCTGAACACAGACACTAAGGTGCGCACGGTCGCCGATGGCGAGCGACGGCTGGTGTATCTGGACAAGGGCCAGGCGTTTTTCAGGGTCGCAAAGGATGCGCGGCACCCCTTCGTCGTGACTGCCGGCGGGCGAACCGTTACGGCGCTAGGCACGGCTTTCGAGGTTCGCGTCGATGCGGCCGAGTTCAAGGTGGTTCTAGTCGAGGGTCGGGTGCGCGTTGAGTCCGCCCATTCGGCGACCGCTCGAGCGGAGCCGCGCCCGGGGTCGCCTGCGACATCTGAGAGCAACCTTCCTATGGCCGCTGACATGTCGGCAGGGTCCCAGCTCGTGGCGTCAAACGACAGTGACTGGCGCGTCATGCGCACCGACGTCGCTCGTGAGACAAGCTGGCTGCAGGGGCAACTCATCTTCGACGACGAGGCGCTGGGCGATGTCGTTGCCGAACTTAATCGCTACTCGTCGCGCAAGATGGTGTTCGCCGACGATCGGTTGGCCCGCCAAAGGATCAGCGGCGTCTATACGCCAGGCGACGTACAGGCCTTCTCGCTCGCGCTGAGGGACGCAAAAGTCGCGGACATCAGGGAGGAACCTGACGGTAAGATTCACATCATTCCGCTCAGCTGAAGTTTTTTTGGGAACTGACGTAGGCTGTGTGGGACGATTTAGCATCTTCCTAAGTAGGGGCGAAAAGCCTCACATTGTTAGGGGGAACGGAAATGCGGCTCTTCAGCCAGTCTAAACACGCGCGCTTGTTGTCGGGGGTGGCTTTTGGTGCGCTGTTGCTCGCTTCTGGCGCCGCAAACGCGCAGGCAGCCACGCCTGCGGCCGACACTGAGCAGATCAGCATTGCGGCTCAGCCGCTAGCCTCCGCCCTTTATGAATATGGCACCAAGACTGGGCGCCAGGTGATGTTCACGCCGGACGTTGTCACGCGCTCGAAGACATCCTCGCCGGTCTTCGCGGCGGCGGATGAAGACGGTGCTTTGCGTCAACTGCTGGCGGGCACCGGCCTCACATTCAGCCGCCGGGCCAACATGTTCGTCATCCAGGCGGAGGGTGGCTCCGACCCCCAGTCCGGAAGCGCCGCGGGGGGCGGCGCTGAGGTCGAGGCGCTGATAGTCACCGCGCAGAAGCGGGAAGAAGATATCCAGGACGTGCCGATTGCGATGTCGGCGTTCTCGCAGGAAGACCTGACCCGCTCGCAGGTGGCGACCGGTGCGGACCTGATGACCCAGGTCCCGAACATGACGTTCACGAAGACGAACTTCACGTCCTTCTCGATCCAGCTCCGCGGCATCGGCACGCAAGCCATTTCGGCCACGGTTGACCCGGCAGTGGCTGTGGCCTTCAACAGCACGCCCTTCCTGCGGGCCCACTTCTTCGAGCAGGAATTCTACGACATGCAGCGCGTCGAAGTGCTGCGCGGGCCGCAGGGCACGCTCTATGGCCGCAACGCCACGGCCGGCGTGGTCAACCTGATCAGCCAAAAGCCGAAGTTCACCTTCGAGGCGCGGGCTTCGGGCGATATCGCCAACTACAGTTCCAGCCGTATCGAGGGCATGGTCAACCTGCCGCTGGTTGAGGACCAGGTCGCTCTGCGCCTCGCCGGCGCCTGGACCAAGCGCGACGGTTTCGTCACCAACGAAAACACCGGCGATCCCACCGACGGCCGTGACCTGTGGTCGACGCGCCTGTCACTCCGCGTCACGCCCAACGACCGCCTCGACGCCAACTTCGTCTGGGAACACTTCGAAGAAGACGACGACCGCCTGCGCTCAGGCAAGCAGACCTGCAAACAGGCGACGACGCCGGCGACGATCGGGGGCGTGGCCACAGACCAGGGCAGCAACGGGGTCCTGGACGACCGCCGCTACCTTAACCAGGGCTGCGTTGCGGCCTCGGTTTATTCTCCGGACGCCTTCCAGACGCCGGACGGCCGGACGCTCCCTTTCTATTTGCCCCTGGGAGAAATTGGCGCGCCAATTCTGGGTAATGAAACCTACAACGTTTATGCTAGTGATCTGCAGACGAGGGATCTTCGGGTGATCCAATCTGACGTCGATCCCTCCTATCGCGCCAGCAGCGACACGCTTGAGCTGAACGTCGATTTCGACCTGAGCGACCATATTTCCCTGGCGTCTCAAACCGGCTACCAGCGCGATTTCCTGTTCTCCACGCAGGACTATAATCGTTTCAACACCCGGCCCGGCGCGTTCGTCTACTGCCCCCCGTACGGAACAGGGACGGGTTGCTCGGCCGGGTACGAAAACTATAACGGCCGTGTGATCCCCAGGCCCGGCGGGCCGCTTTACGGCCCCGACGCAGGTCCAGAGCTGTTCGGCCAACCCTGCGCGGACCTTAGCGTACTCAACTGCTATCAACCCGCCATTTTCTGCGATCCGCAGATCGGCTGCAGCGACAAACTCGTGCTCATGGATCTGGCCACCGGCCGTTCGCGTCAATTCAGCCAGGAGTTCCGCGTCGCCTCCAGCTTCGATAGCCGCTTCAATTTCAGTCTGGGCGCCAATTACATGCGCTACAAGACGCTGGAAGATTACTACGTCTTCATCAACAGCATCACGCTGGTGCAGGCTCTACCCCGTAATGGGGACGCAGAGTCTACTTACCTACAGTGGGGCCCCGGCTACGATAACACCTACTGCCTTTTTAGAGGGTTCGACTATTTTGACCCTGCCATGCCCTATAATCCTCAGTCAAACCTCTGTGGCTACATAGACCCTAACCCTGTCACCGATCTCAACGGGCAGGGGCACAATTATTTCCGCAGTCAAAACCCCTACAAGCTGCAGTCCTATGCCATCTTTGGTGAGGCATACTACGATATTGCGGAAAACCTGAAGCTGACCGCCGGCCTGCGCTGGACTGTCGATCAGAAAGAATTTCAGTCGATCCCCAGCCAGATCCTGACGCCCGCATATGGCTACCCGACCCTCGCCGTGATCAGTCAGGAATGGCGCGAGCCGACCGGGCGCTTGGTGCTGGACTGGAAGCCTAAGCTCGCCTTCACCGATGAAACCATGATCTATGCATCCTTCAGCCATGGCTACAAGGCGGGTGGCGCCAACCCGCCGGGCGCAGTGTTGCTGGTCAACCGCGGCGGCGACATTCCCTTCCCGACCCACCCGGCAACCTTCGCGGCCGAATTCATTAACGCGTACGAGGTTGGCACGAAGAACACGCTGCTGGACGGTAAGCTGACTTTCAACCTAACCGGCTTCTATTACGATTATACCGACTACCAAATCTCCGAAATTGTCGACCGCTCGGCGATCAACCTGAATTTCGACGCCAAGGTCTGGGGCGTGGAGCTGGAAACCGATTGGCGTCCGCTGGAGAATCTGCGCTTCGGCGTGAAGGTCGGCTACGAGGACACCCGAGTCGCGGACGGCGAGAAGGGGGTCGATCTGATGGACCGCGCTAACGGTGGTCGGCCAGACGAGAACGGCGTCAGCTGGGTGGTGATCAAGCCGTTCCCCACCCAGGCCTCGAACTGCATCATGCCGGACTATGTTGTGGCGGCCCTCTTACTGCAGGGAGCCGATGTCAACTTATCCGTCGAGAACGCCTGCACCTCTGCCTATCTTGGGGTGGGCGGGACGCTCCGCGATCCTGTCACTGGTCGGGACTACGTCGCTAACCCCACGGAGACGAACGGCACCGAGCCTATCCCTGAGGGATACATCGGCTTCAATCCGTACACCGCGCCCAATCGCGGCGCGGGTATCGATCAGGATCTCTCCGGGAATATGCTGCCCAATGCCCCGCATTGGACCGGAACGTTGACGGCCGATTACACTGTCCCGCTGCCGTCAGAGTGGCTGATGACGCTGCACACCGACCTCTACTATCAGTCGGAGGCCTGGACCCGCATCTTCAACATGGAAGGCTTCGACAAGCTCAAGGCCTATACCAACGTCAACCTTGCCGCGATCTTCTCCAATGAAGACGCCGGCTGGACGGTGATGGCCTACGTCAAGAACATCTTCGACAAGGACAACATCACCGGCGCCTTCCTCAACTCGGACGACACCGGACTGACCAACAACGTCTTTCTCAACGAGCCGCGTCTGTACGGCCTGCGCGTCACCAAGGCGTGGAACGGCGCGTCCTGGTGGGACGCGCCGGCGACCAAGGATGGCCCGCTCCGCGTCGAGCTGGACGGCTTCCACGGCAAGATCGGGAACGATCAGGCGGTATACACCCCGCCGCTGGCGAGCCTGTTCTCCGACACACTGCGCTTCCCTGCGGAGGCCCAGAACGACCTGGCCGCTTCTAACGGTGGCGGCGTCAGGGTCAGCTGGCAGCCGCAAGGGTCGCGCTGGAGCCTGAGCGGCGGCGTCCGCTACGGCCGCGCGGGTGGCGGTACACAGCTAGAGGCTCACGAGGATCCGGGCGAGTTCTGCCTCGCCTACAGCACCAAATACTGCCGAAACCCCGGCGGTCTTCCCAACGGCAGCTTCCTGGGCGCAGAGAAGTACGGCTGGCACAATTACTTCAACGTCTCTTCGCAAACCGAAGAAAGCCACACCTTCGCCGACTTCACGGTTGGGGCGGACGTCGGGCTGGGTCACGTCTTCGGCGACGAGGTAAAGTCCACCTTCAGCGCCGGGATCGGTTACGGTCGCCTCGGCTCCAGCACGAAAAGCGAGCTGCATGGTCGGCCGGACCTCTATTTCCCTGATAACTGGATCACGATCGAGGGCGGCGCCCCCGTCTTCCACGCGTCTCACTTCCAAAGTTTCGACGATCGGCTGAAAACTGGCCGCGAGTTCGAAGGCTGGGGGCCGCAGCTGGGTGTCGACGTTGAACTACCGCTGATCGAGACCGCGAACGAAGCCCGCCGGCTGGCGCTCGATGTCGGACTGGACGCCGTCGTGCTGTTCGGCAAACAGAGCGCCAATGTGGAAGGCCAGCTGACGCAGGCCTCCGCCAGCGGCGATTTCCGAAGGCCGTCCTCCTACGGCACGACGCGCATAACGACGGCGCTCGACATCGCTCCCCGCGAGAAGGACGTCACCGTCCCGGGCGTTCGCGCCAACCTCGGTCTTGGCTACACGCTCGGCGGCTTCAAGCTCGGCGCAGGCTATCGCTGGGAACGCTACTACGACGCCATCGACGGCGGCTTCGACGAGCGCGAGACCTACGACCGCACCTTCGAGGGCCCTTACATGAGTGTCTCGGTCGGCTTCGGCGGCTAACTCCTCCGGCTTCGGTCCCCTCTGAACCGGATCAACTGAGGCGGCGGCTAACCCCCGCCGCCTCTTCTTTGTCCCCATGAGCTAACGGCCGCCCGCAGGATCCATGCTGACTGATCGACAACGCGAGTGCCTGTATTGGGTGGGAGAAGGTAAGAGTTCGACGGACATAGCGGTCATCCTTGGACTGTCACCGCGAACGGTGGATGAGCACATTGCCGCTGCCTGCGAGCGCCTTAACGTCCGCACGCGGGCTCAAGCCGTCGTCGAGGCCGTCTCTAGGGGCTTCATTCCGGCGTCAACCGCTTAAACTTGCGGGTAGCCCAGGGCGGCATGCGGCCGGCGCTGTTGGACTCTAACGGCAATGTGCTCACGCCCCAAGGAGAATACGGCGCGGAGACAAGCTGCACGCCGGGCATACGACAACACTCGGCCTCTCCGTGTACGCCGACAAGGGGACGGCCCCCGCGAAAAAACATCTAGGGGGTTTCGTTGCGGCAGACTCTTGCCCTACAGGGGCGCGTCGCGGGCGCTCATTAATCGAGTATGCTGCAACATGGCCTTCCCACCAAAGCGGCCGGTGGAAGAGATGGACGAGGAGGCGTTTGCGCGCCCCCGCGCTGACGAACTGCGCCAGTGGTTGGTGGACTATGCGCCGGCCTTGCGGCGCTACTTCATGAAGAAGGTCAGCGCGGTCGAGGCGGACGACCTGGTGCAGGATGTCTTCCTGGCGTTGCAAGCGAGAGGTGCGGCGTCGGAGATCGAGAACGTCGAAGGCTATCTCTTTCGAACTGCGGCGAACGTACTGGCCCGCAGAGGCCGCAGATCGACGTGGAACTGGGACCGCCATGGTCAGCTGGAGGAGGTCCGCCATCTCACGGACGAGTTCTCTCCCGAACGCGTGCTGATTGCCCGCGAGGAGATCGACGCTGCGGTCAAGGTGCTGAACGCTCTACCCCCCAGAACCGCCAGGGCATTCATCCTGCACAGGGTGGACGGCCTGACGTACGAGGCCATCGGCCAGCAGATGGGCATTTCGGTCAAAGGGGTGGAGTATCTTATCGGCAAGGCCATCCACCGGCTTTCCAAGCGGCTGCGGAGGCGACCGTGAGGGCTCCGGAAAAGACCGCCGCCGGATGGTTCGCCCGCCGCCGCGCCAGCGCTTTCGACGAGGCAGGTCAGCAGGCGTTCGACGCTTGGCTGGCCGAGGACGTCGAGCACCGTATCGCCTACGCGGAGGCCGAGCGCGCCTGGGAAGTTGCGCAGGCGGCCCTCGACGCTCCGGGCGCTGCCGCGCTGCGCGAGGCCATGAAGGGGAAGATGCCGCCCCGCCCGCGCATGCGCGCCGCCGCGGCGGCCGGCATTGCGCTGTCGCTGCTGGGGGGAGGGGGGCTCGTGGCCGTCCAGCAGCTCGCGGGACCAAGGCCGCTCGCTACCCAGGCATTCCGAACGGACGTTGGCCAACGCTCGACGGTAAGCCTGCCCGACGGGTCGATCGTCACGCTGAACACCGACACGGTTGTGCGC